>CESP01071312.1_pt1 | contig 13243 bp, 10 predicted proteins | sample 531211 | NCBI WGS metagenome assembly CESP01 (sample SAMEA2622074, study PRJEB7988) | marine metagenome | biome: marine biome (ENVO:00000447); feature: surface water layer (ENVO:00002042); material: "saline water (ENVO:00002010), including plankton (ENVO:xxxxxxxx)" | depth 5 m | reverse complement strand
TTAATCAATGATAAAATTGCGAAGTTTCAAAAAGAACTTAGCAGATTAAATCAGGAGCAAAACGCGGTGAATGATTTAAATCACACTCGCTTCCTCGACGCCCAAAATGTAGGGGCAGAAGAAGCGGGACAAGAACAGGATTTAAAAAAGGTAAACAGCGAGTTGGAAGAGTTAAACAGTCAGATTTCAGAAAATGGAAGTAAGCTTGTCGCTGCTGAATTAGCCGAGCTCAAAGAGCATCTGCATTTCTTGGAACTTGAAAAAGAGTCGATCGAAAATTTTACACATGATGAGTTTCTCGAAAATGTAGAGGCAATGAAGGCGAAGAGAAAAAGCCAGTTGCGTTAAGAAGTAAAAATAAAAAAATCTATTTTTGACTTTCTGCAAAAATAGTTACTTTAGCTTTCTCTCCGGAAACGAGAAATTTTGCTCTTTTAATTGCTTTTGCAGTGGAGAGCGTTGGATTACTTGAGGTATGGGGAAAAACATTTTTCCGATTAATTCGAGCTAAAACTCCAGAGTTCCGAAGAATTCTCAATGCGTCTCTTCTCACTTCACAGAGTAAAACATGGCAGTTTTTTTCCTTTAAATATTCGAGTAATTCTTCCAAGGCCAGTACCGAAGTGGCATCCAAGTGGTGCGCATTAAGCAGTTTTAAAACCAGGACTCGAAGATTCTCATCTTCTCCGACTCTTCTAATTTGTTCGTAGAATAATTCAGCAGCTGCAAAGAAAATCTCTCCTTCAACATGAACAATGGATACTTCTGGTTCCGGCCTTCTACTTTTTAAAGAAAGTTCGGCAAGCTCTCCTTTCTCATTGTATCCATATTCCCTTAATTCTGGCTCAGCTACCTTTCTTAAAAACAACATGATAGAGGTGAGCATACCTGCAAAAATTGCGACTTGGAGAGAGAACAGTAGCCCAACAGCAAGAGTTACCACAAAAGTAACAGCGTCCGATCCTGTAGCTCTAGACACCGTCTTGATCTGCCGAAGCTTGATTAGTGAAGCTCCGATAAATACCACCAAAGTGGCAAGGGAGCAAAGCGGAACATAGGAGATAAAGTTTCCAAGGAACCCCGATACTAGTATGATCAGTCCACCAGCAACCAAATTAGCAATACTGGTCCTTGCTCCCGATTGAACATTCAAGGTGGATCGAGTCAAGGAACCGGAGGCAGGCATTCCAGAAAAAAATGCACATCCTAAATTACCAAATCCTATGGACATGGCCTCTTGATTACTATCTAACCTCGAACCTGCCCGAGCAGCGAGTGATTTTCCGATAGACAAGCCTTCGAGCAAGCACAACAGAGAAACCGCAAAGGCAGCGGAAAGAATGGTTTCCCAATGGTTGGTAAAGTTAGAAGTTCCTGGGAAAGTTAAAAAAGAGCCTGCGAGGTCAAAGTTATCCAACTTAGTTATTTTCCAATTTATTTCTTCGAGGCCAATAGCAACCAAGGAACTAAGGACAAGAGTGATGGCAACATTTGGTAGGGAAGGAAATTTTCTTTGTAAAAGTAAAAAAAGGATGGCCGTAATGAGTGAAAGCGTCAGTGCTGGAACCGAAAAAGATTGAAGGCTTTGGAAGGCATTAAGAATGATTTTAAAAAAAGTAGTAGGAACTTCACTAGAAGAATTTTGAAGACCAAGAAGATGCTTGCATTGATTGGCTATGATCAAGCAACAGGCTGCGGTAACATAAGCAGTAATCACAGTCCGGGAAATGAACTGAATCATGAACGATATTCTAAAAACACTTGCGAATATTAAAAATAGAGCAGAGATAATTAAAATCCATGGAAGCAAAAGCAATGCATCCGAGGAAGCCATTCCATTGGCTTGAATCAGCCCGATGCCTGCAAAGACTCCAAAAAGTAAAACTGCAGTAGCATTTGTGGGCCCAAGGGTTATAAATCGGCCTCCTCCAAAAATACCACCCATAATCGCGGCAATCGCAGACCCAAGAAGCCCGTAACTTATGGGGAGGCCTGCAACCAAGGCATAAGCCATACCTTGGGGAATAGATAGAAGTGCTACATTCACACCTGCCCGCCAGTCTCCAGACCACATCGAGGAATCATAACTGGAAAGAGATTCTACAACCGGAGGTCGGAACTGGCGGATATCTATCCAATTTCTTAACCGCAATGCTTTTTTATCCATTTTTGAGTCAAGCCTGAAGATAATCTATCCGATTGTAATCTCCAAGTAGATTCGAAAATATCAAAAGATTAACGATTTTATCGAATACAGTTTATTCCACAAAAGCTGATTGAATAACGGAATATGTACTCAATTTCCAGAGAGCAAATTGTTCCCGGTATACAGGTAATTTCTTTTCCAAACTCTCTTCAAGTTCACTCAATAATCTGTACTTAACATTGCCACTTGTATTTCGTAGCCCAGCCTTGTGCAAGTCCACGATACGACTCGATAAAACTTTTCTGCGAGTAATACCCTCAGCTAACTTGGATTTTATCTCCTCGATCGCATGAGCGATTTCATTTTCAAGAAGTAATTGATTTGCTTGTATATTCTTTTTTACCTCTGCCCGTACTGCTTTCTCGAGGGGATTGCCTTGAAGCATATTTTGAAGTTCATTTATGCTATTATTCAGTTCCTTCAGTACTCCGAATTCAGAAAGATCCGCCACCTCAAGATACTTAGATACTGGTTTTCCCTCTTTAAACAATTGGTCAATTTGCAGAAGCGTACTTTTGAACCTTTCCAATTCTTGATCGAGCATCAGGATTTCTGACTTTAGGGCGATGGCTTCAACATTTAATCGTTTATCCCCGTGGCTTTCTTGTGAAAGTTGTTCTTTAAGTTCTGAGATTTGGGTATTGGTCTGCTTGATTTGATCGGATTGGGCGAGTAACGATCCAGGCAAGGGTTGGTCTACTCTCTCTTGGACCAGAGCCAATTCGTATGAATCAAGAATCAGGGTAGCTAGTAATTTGGCACTTTTTGCAGAGTGGCCTCGGCAGATTATTTTTACCAGATGATCGTCCTCAAAGGTTGTGTGGGCCGAAAACAGGGATCGGAGGATACCTTCTTCATTTTCGATAAAGAATTCACTTTTAAAGGGGGAGAAAATCAACTCACTTGCGGTAGTGGAACTTTTAATTTGTTCATAGAAGAAAGACAGAAAGGTATTGCTTTTCAGTGCTTGAGCATGAAGTGCAGCCATCTCTAAACTTTGGCACTTTAGGATGATTCCAAATTCGGCCCACGCGGGTGAATCGACAATCGATTTTTCTAGGGTTTCTGCTTCAGCCAGAACTGTTGTATTTTTCGCTTCAGGAGAAGCACTTACGGTCTCCATAATTTTTTCCAATTCTTGCTCGTAAACATGATCTTCAATTTCATTCCGAAAAGTTCCGTAAATGAAAAGAATTACACTAATAGTAATGATCGCTATGCAATGCCATGCTTGCATTGAAGTAGTTCAAATTAGATTCCTATGGATTGCAACCCTTGTGTTTTGATTGGTCTGATTGATTGGTTACAAGAGAATTGACAAAATCAATCTCTCCATTTCCAATTAAATTGTGGATGATCAATCGATTCCATTTGAATATTCTCGGAAGCTAACTGCCATTCAAAGGTCTTTGTATGCTTATATTCTTTCCTTGTTACCGAACCGTTCAGATGCCGAGGATATTTTGCAAGAGACGAATTTAATTCTTTGTAAAAAAGCAAACGACTATGACCCAGAGGGGCATTTTCAGGGCTGGGCCTTTCGTATTGCTCGGTTTCAGATCATGGCCCATATGACAAAGGCAAGGCGAAGTAAGATTAGTTTTAGTAATGAATTGGTCGATGCGATGGCTGAAGAGGATTTTGACTCGACTGGACTCCATGTTACCCAGCGGGCACTTCAAGTTTGCTATGATCTGCTGCCTAAACATATGCGATCGATTGCCCGCTTAAGATTTAAAGAAGAAAAACCCCTGAAAGATATATCAGAGTTGGTCAATCGACCCTTGGGATCTGTTTCAGCAACGCTACATCGGATTCGTCAGAACCTCGCCACCTGTGTGAAACAAAAAATGCCTATCATTGAGGCGGAGATCGATTCATAAAAAAACTAACATTTTATGTATTAAAAAAGGGATTTCCGCTAAAAGCTTGGTACATATCCTATGAATGCGAAAAAAAATCACGACCGTCTTGATTTCTTGACTTCCAAAATGCTAGACGAAGTAGCCTCTTCGTTGGAAGTTGCCGAACTAGAACTTCTCATCCAATCAGATGTTGGCTTGAGGAAGCGATATTCATCCCTTATTTTGCAGGAGTCGCTCTTGCATTGGGAGACAGGGCAGGCAGTTGATTATTTAAATACGGAAGAATCGAAGAAAAAAGTAGTTTATTTCCCAATATTCGCTTCCGCTGCGGCGGCATTAGTCGCAATGTTTTGTGGCTGGTTAATAAGTAATCATCCAAAATCAGGGAATCAGGAATTATCCAAAATCGAGGTTTTTAGTAGTGAGTTCGAAGATTCAAAGGGACTTACAAACTTTAAAACTGTGTCCAGTTCTTCTAGCTTTACATCCACTAATTACCGCAATGCTCTGGATCTACCGTTGATTCAAGATGCCCGATCAATAAATTCAGCCAACCGTGCGATCGAGATGTTAGAAAAAAATGTAAGGTTTGATTCCAATGCTTTGATTTCTTATCATGATCAAGTACGATCTTGGAATCGTTCCGATCACATGAGTGTGCCTGCAGAGAATGGGATTTTGCCTTTCAAAGGGGATGTTATGATTAAGTTACCCGAAATGTTAGTGAATGTAGATTTGCAAACGGCAAAAGTTCAGGAGACTTTGCAGGTTTTGGATGTTCGAGAAATTTCGAACACTACTGAAACGAAGTTAGATGCCGAAATATTTCTCAATAAAGGAGCTTCGGCAACACATGATTCCACTGAATTTGAGTTATCTGTACACGCTTTGGAAGGTGGGCAGGGTATGAATAAAATGTCTACGGGGTTCACATCCAATGCTTTGGTTGCCGACTCGGATCAAGCTTCATGGGAACGACTTTCTTCTGAATTTATCGTGCCAGAGGGCACAGATTTCTTGGTGGTATCTTTGACTGCAAAAATGGAGGGTCCCCAAGCACTATTGCCAAATACTCAGGGAAATTATGCTGACCTTTTGAGCATTAATCTCACCATGTCTGACGGAAAAACCGTTGGCCCTTTGTAAATATTTGGCACTTTCCATTGACTTTTGGAATCCTTTGAAAATCGTAGTTCGATGCCACTACGCGTTTTTTTACTCTTAAAATTATTAATGTCTTCATCCTTGTTTGGGGATGATTGGCCAACCTATGGTGGTCCTAATCGTACTCATACTACGATAGAACAAGGACTGAGGACGGAATGGAATAGCGAGGAACCTCGGACTCTTTGGAAATTAGATGTAGGGTTGGGCTATTCCAGTGTCGTTGAATATAAGGGGAAGGCACTCACGCAAGGATATCAAGACGGAAAAAATACCCTTTTTTGTGTAAACGCGAAAGATGGAAAAATTTTATGGAAACATCAGTATCCATGTAAAAAAGCAGATGATTATTTTCAAGGAGGATCTAGGGCAACCCCAACCGTTTTCGAAGACAGAGTATTTATTCAGAGTCATGAAGGTGATGTTTATTCTCTAGATTTGGAAACAGGAAAAATTTTGTGGAGCCTTAATGTGGTAAAGGATCTGCAGGGAGAGCGCCCTTCATGGGGGTTTGCTGGTGCCCCACTTCTGCTTGATGGGAAGATGATTCTTCAGACCGGAGGCGAAAAAGGATCTTTGGCTGCCCTAAATTCATCGAATGGAAAGGTGATTTGGCAAAGAGGTTCTGATGGGGCAGGGTATGCTTCCCCATTTCAAAGGGGATCAAATCCCAATGAAATTGTTGTCTTTAATCAATTTGGTTTGGCTCTGCATCGTTTGTCAGATGGCTTAGAGCTCACTAAATATCAACATAAAACGCGATATGGAATTAATGCAGCTCAACCTTTGGAGTATAAAAACTCCTTCTTAATATCGAGTGCCTACGGAAAAGGGGCAGCTTTTGTAAAAACGGATAATAATCAAATGAGCTCCCAATGGGAATCCGAATCTATTTCCTCTCAAATGGCTAGTCTTGTGCGCCAAGGAAAGTATGCATTTGGAATTCATGGACAGGCTGGAACCCGAGCGAGGCAAGCGACCTTATTTTGTTTAGAAATTGAAACGGGAATGAAAAAGTGGGAAAAGAAAGGCTTTGGGGTAGGGACTCTAATTCTTGTGAACCAAACTCTTGTTATCCTAAGTGACGAGGGGGCACTTACTCTTGCGAATGCCACCCATGAAAAATTCGAGGAATTCGAAAGCTTTCAGGTATTGCCTGGAAAACATAACTGGACGCCACCTACATATGCAAACGGAAGAATGCATTGTCGAGGTAGTCAGGGTCGCTGGGTTTGCTTAGCAATGGGAAAAGAGGATTAATCACTATGGTTCAAAAAAGAACTCAATCGAGATAAGAGCGATTTAAAATCTTCTTTTTCTGATGGTTTCAGCACAGCTAGAACTTTACTTTCCAAACTTTTTGCAATCGGCTTGGATTCGTGAAATTTAGATTCCCCAAGTTTGGTTAATTTTAAGACTTTTTGCCTCCTATCTGACGCTAAATTAGATCGGCAAATCAAATTTGCTTTTTCCATTCGCAATGTCAGTCCCGAAATATTGTTTGCATCAGTAAACATCAACTTGGCTAAGTCAGATTGATTTATTTGAAAAGACTGCTTTTCATAAAGCCATCTCAAAACAATGTATTGATCGGGAGTAATTCCTAAGGGTTGAAGTCTCTTTTGTAATGCGGAATTCAGCTTGATCCAACAATTTCGTAATAATGGGGGTAGTCGCTGTTCCTGTAAGCCCTGCATAAAAAAATTAAAAAAGAAAAAGAAGCATGTTTGACAAAGTACTACGTACAAGTACTAACTTTAATTTGCAATTTTAATTACCACCCACTGTTTTTTTATGAGATTGTTTCCCTTTAACTTTTTTTGCTCCATAGTTGGAGTCGCTTTTTTGCAGTCGTGTAAGCCAATCGAACCAAGCCTTGGTTCTGAAATTTTAGTAAATCATGCAGATTGGCTTTACTGGAGAGGTTCGGTAGGTACTGGAGTTTCGACCCAGACAGGCTTGCCTAAGGATTTAAATGCAAGCCTTTTATGGACTCATGAGATTCAAGGAGGAGGCGTCCCGGTTATTGCAGGAGGTAGAGCTTATCAATTTGGTTATTATGGAGTGGAAGATGAATTGCAGGAGGCCTTGGTTTGTTTCGACGCTAAAAATGGAGAAATTCTATGGGATCGCAGGCATAGTGATTTCATCAGCGATATTGTTTATAATCGCTATGGAGTAGGAGCTGCTTGTGTCGATCAAACTACGGGAAATGTATTCTTTCAAACGAGCCCAGGTCTGCTGATTGGTTACGACTCACAAGGGAAGAAGCTTTGGGAGAGATCATTAATGGAGGAGTTCGCTCGATTAACTTTTCCAAATGGCAGAACGGGGGGTCCGTGTGTGGATGAAAATTTGGTTATTATTCATGCCATCACTGCAAATTGGGGTAAACAAGGACCTGCTCGTGACCGCTTTTATGCCTTTGATAAGACCAGCGGAGATTTAGTCTGGTCATCCACACCAGGTGTAACCCCCAAAGACAGTTCTTTTTCCCCTCTTATTTTCGAAAATTTACCGGATGGGAGAAGGGTTTTTTACAGTGGCACAGGATGTGGTAACATTGTTTGCATTGATGCCAGAACCGGACAACCACTCTGGCGCTTTCAGATGTCACATGGTGGCGTTAATTCAGGAGTGGTTCTGCACAAAGATAAAGTGGTTGCAATTCATGGGAAAGAAAATTTGGACAGCAGTGTAATTGGAAGGATGGTCGCTATCAAAAAGCCGTCCAACCTTCCAGTAGTGGGGGAAGAATTACTTATTTTAGGAAAAGAGGACGAGGCGTGGAGAAATTCTTCGATGGAAGCATTTACCAGCAGTCCTGTCTACAAGAATGGAAGAATTTATACGACCATCAAGCGGGGTGAATTAGTTTGTATGGATGCAGATACTGGAGAAGAACATTGGGTTTTGAAACTTGCTCCTGATCAAGTTCATGCATCTCCTACTTGGGCGGAAGGAAAATTATATGTACCTATGTTTGATGGCAAAGTCTTTATCGTGGTGGATAAGGGCGATACTGGTGAAGTAATCAGTGAAATGGATCTGGGTTCTGCTTGCCTTGCAGCTCCCTCAGTTGCCCATGGTAGAGTTTTTATCCAAACCAAACGAAAACTTTTCTGTTTCGGTTCCGCAGATGTGGCACCCCCGTTTGTGGCAAAGCCCTCTTCCGTAGTTGAAGGAACGGGCCCTATTATTTCCCTCCAAGTAGTGCCTGCAGAATTTGCACTTAAGTCGGGGGACACACAAGCGTTCCAGGTGTACGGGTTGGATAAGTCAGGTAATCGAGTCAAACAGATTAAAGAGGATATGATTTGGGAAAAATGGATCCCAGAAAGTGCAAAAGTAAAATCTGAAGTGGATGCGTACATCAGTGCTAGTGGCATTTTGAGTGCGGAGAGAGGGGCTAAACTTTCTGCCGGTGCCTTGCGGGTGAAAGTTGGAGATTTATACGGTGTAACCAGGGGGAGAGTTTTACAGGATTTACCTTATGAGGAGAACTTTGAAGAAAACTTTAAGCTGGTTCATGAGAGTTCAGATGGAATTCAGTTTTCTTATCCTCCCTTATCCTGGTTGGGAGCAAGGATGCGCTGGCAAGTACAAGTAGCAGATGGAAATCATGTGGTCGGCAATACCCTAGACCGGGTTTTATTCCAACGAGCTATAAACTTTATTGGGCATAAGGATATGAGTAATTACACCATGTCTGCAGAGGTAATGACGGACGGAGACCGACGAATAAAGTCAAATGTTGGCTTGATCAACCAACGCTATATTTTCGTTCTTGTTGGAAACAGTCAAAAACTCGAAGTGGTCTCCAATTTTGACCGCTTTCGGCATGCTGTTCCCTTCTCAATTAAGACTAAAACCTGGTATTGTTTGAAAACACGGGTTGATATCATGGAGAATGGAACCGGGCTAATTCGCGCCAAAGCTTGGCCAAGAGAAGGTAAGGAACCAGAAGCTTGGACCCTGGAAGTTCCTCATCAAGTTCCCCATTTGCATGGTTCTCCCGGACTATATGCAATGTCGCCACAGAGTAAGAAAAAAGTATACTTGGATAATGTAAAAATTATTTACAACCCCTAATTTAGTAATCGAATCGATATGAAAAAAATCAATATTTTAACCACTGCTTTTTTAACTTTTGGGTTCGCACCTGCCTCCTTTGCTTCCGATTGGCCGGTTTGGGGAGGGAATGGTTCCAGAAATATGATATCTCAAGAAAAGGAAGTCGTGATGGATTTCAATCCCGGAGAAATGGATGACAATGAAAAAGTGGATCTTTCCACTACCCAGAATGTAAAGTGGGTGGCAAAACTGGGCTCTCAAGCCTATGGGAATGTGACCATTGGAAATGGTTGTGTTTTTGTAGGTACCAATAACGAATCACCCAGAGACCCAAAGAAAAAAGGCGACCGGGGTGTGGTTCTTTGTCTTGATGAAAAGACCGGGGAACTCAAATGGCAACTAGTTATCCCAAAACTGGGTGCTGGAAAAGTGAGTGACTGGGAATATATCGGGGTTTGTTCTTCTCCGGCAATCGACGGGGATAAAGTATATGTCGTGACCAATCGATGTGAGGTGGTTTGCCTAGATATTCATGGACTTACCAATGGAAATGACGGTCCCTACAAACAAGAGGCTGAATATGTTAAGCCCAAGGGCATGCAGGATCCACTGGACGAAAAAATGGATGCGGATATACTTTGGATGTATGATATGAGAGACGAACTTGGAGTCTTTCCCCATAATGTAACCAGTTCGTCCGCATTGATCGTTGGGAATCGAGTTTATGTAGCCACATCCAATGGAGTGGATTGGTCACATACCAATATTCCAAGTCCTTTATCTCCTAGTTGGATTGCTTTGGACAAAAATACCGGGGAGCTTTTGGGAGAAGATGGATCGGGTGCCAGTGAAAATGCTCTACATGCCGCATGGTCCTCCCTGACTTATGGAAAAGTAGAGGGTGAAGAGATTCTAGTCTGGGGTGGAACCGATGGCTTCTGTTATGGTTACCCAACGGAAACCAAAGCGGATGAAGATGGGTACGAGTTATTCATACCCAAATGGAAAGTGGACTGCAATGAGCCTCATTATCGAATCGATAAGAGTGGCAAGAAGGTACCTTATGCAACCCCACCTGGTCCCAGTGAGTTAATTGGGACTCCAGTGCTTTATGATGAGAAGATCTATGTTGCGATCGGACAAGATCCTGAACATGGGGACGGAGTGGGTCGACTCTCATGCATTGATTTGAAGAGCGGCAATGTACTTTGGAAATACACTGAAGCTGGACGCACGATTTCGACCGTTTCCGTAATGGATGACTTGGTCTACCTAGCAGAATATGCTGGAATTATTCACTGCTTGGACGCTCAAACTGGAAAAGTGTATTGGACTTATGATTCCTTCAGCCGAATTTGGGGATCCACCCTGGTTGCAGCGGGTAAATTATTGTTAGGAAATGAGGATGGCGATCTATTGATTCTCGATCATGGAAAAAAAGAACCAGAGGTGAAAACGGTCAACATGGGGGCTCCGGTCTATAGCTCCCCGGTGGTTGCGAACGGTACCCTCTATGTTGCTACTCAGACTCACCTCTACGCAATTGGAAAATAATACTCATATAGAAAGTTATGGGCAAGTTACTGGTATGGTCTTTATTCGTTTTGATGTTTTTTCTACATCAAGATTTTTGGTGGTGGGAGGAGTCTTTTTTGGTGTTTGGCTTTTTACCCATTGGCTTGGCTTATCACGCTGGATTTTCACTGGCTTGCTCGGTTCTTGGTTGGTTGGCCATCCAATATGCTTGGCCCGAAGAACTTGAGAAGTTTGCAGATTCCGACGACAAATCTTCCCATCCATAATTTCTTATTCTAGAAATCATGACCACCTTAATTGTCATTCTCTGCTATCTCCTGCTCCTTTTATCTCTGGGCTTTTTCAGTAACCGCTTGTTTAGGGGAACGAGTAAAGACTACTTTGTAGCCAGCCACAGCATTGGCCCTTTTTTACTGCTCATGAGTGTTTTTGGTACCACTATGACTGCATTCGCCTTGGTTGGTTCAACTGGTAAATCCTTTGAGCGTGGCGTTGGAACTTATGGCTTAATGGCGTCCATCAGTGGGTTGGTACATGCGGCCATTTTCTTTCTGGTTGGTATTCGACTTTGGGCTTTTGGTAAGAAATATGGTTATATTACCCAAATTCAGTTTTTTAGAGCTCGGTTTGAATCGAATGGATTGGGATATCTTCTTTTTCCTATTCTGGTACTCTTAGTGGTTCCTTACTTATTGATTGGAATTATTGGAGCAGGGAAGGTTATTGAACCAGTTACTGCAGGAGCATTCCCCCTTTTATTTACTGACCCAAGCGCACCACCTTGGTTAGGTGGCATCCCACCTTGGTTAACTGGGTTAGTGGTATCATTGGTTGTGCTAACCTATGTCTTTATGGGAGGCTCTCGCGGTGCTGCTTATGCCAACACTTTACAAACCATTGTCTTTATGATCATGGGGCTGGTTGCCTTTGTATTTATCATTGATGGATTGGGCGGTTTGGAGAAAGCGGGAAAAGTTCCTATTCGGGTGAATGAAAGCGGCTTGGTCGTTCAGGATTTTAAGTTCGACAAGGAAAAGGATCAACTTTTGGAGAATGAAACTCCTAAAGTTGTTGGGAAGGTGCTGGATTCCGAAAACTCAAACCTTACAGATCAACAACCCCATTTTTGGCGGGAGCCCACAACCGTTGAATTTAAGAAAAAAAATCCAAAAACCGGGGAACTTATACCTTTTGAGCGAGAGCTTGGGTTTGCATTTCTTACTTTTGTTACCTACTTATTCATTCCTCTGAGTGTTGGTATGTTCCCCCATCTCTTTCAACATTGGCTCACTGCTAAAAGCGCCAAGTCTTTTAAACTTACGGTGATTGCCCATCCATTGTGCATTATGATTGTTTGGGTGCCCTGTGTATTAGTTGGGGCTTGGGCGAGCGGGGTCTTGCCCCCGGGTATTCCTCCCCCTGCAGTGCTTTCAGCAATGCTCAACTTATTGGTGGGAGATCCGGTACTTACGGGTTTGCTAACCGCAGGAGTTTTGGCTGCGATTATGTCTTCCCTAGACTCCCAGTTTCTTTGTTTGGGAACGATTTTCACCAATGACATCGTGGTGCATCGAGCAGGACAAAATAAATTTACAGATAAGCAAATTATTCTCATTGCCCGCGTTTTTATCGTTGTAATCGTGGCCTTGACCTATGCCTTGGCAATGCTGGCAAAGGACGCAAATGTTTTCGACTTAGCCATTTGGTGCTTTAGTGGATTCTCTGCCCTTTTCCCAGTTGTTTTTGCCGCACTTTATTGGAAGCGTGCCACAAAACAGGGTGCGGTTGCCAGTATCTTAGCAGCGGTTGTGACCTGGATGTATTACTTTCATTTATCCGGGTACGGAGGTGAATACTTCGTGGGTCCCGGGATTGTTCCAGCGGCCATATGTTTTGGTGCGTCGTCGGTCGCAATGATTGTTGTTTCTTTAGTCACTTCCCCTCCGTCTCTTAAGACATTGGGGAAATTCTTCCCTGAAATTGATTCCACCAGCTGAACTTTATCTAGAGCTCAAGCGTTATATTCTATTAAGAATCTATTGTTAAGATTTCCAACTTACCCATAAAAAATGGCAAACGAAACTGAAATTCAAGAAGCAGCAATTGCACTGGATGCCCATGTTGCAGAAATTATAAATTGGCACTTTTCCCACGAAACCGGGTGTTCCTTCTGGCTCGATTGGGCAAAAGAGCAGGATTGGAATCCCCTTGAAGAGGTGAAAACTTTTGACGACTTGTGTCAAAAATTTCCCAACTTTCAAGACGAATGGTTGCGTGATTTACCCAACAAAGTTTGGGTTCCTCAAGCTTACAAGGATCGCCCCTTTAATATTTTTGAAACGGGTGGAACAACGGGTATGCCCAAGCAACGTATAGGCTGGGATGATTTTAGGGAAGA
>CESP01166070.1_pt1 | contig 13354 bp, 9 predicted proteins | sample 531211 | NCBI WGS metagenome assembly CESP01 (sample SAMEA2622074, study PRJEB7988) | marine metagenome | biome: marine biome (ENVO:00000447); feature: surface water layer (ENVO:00002042); material: "saline water (ENVO:00002010), including plankton (ENVO:xxxxxxxx)" | depth 5 m | reverse complement strand
TGAAACAATGTTATTTAATTGCAAAATATGTCACAGTAAAAGAGCATTTTATAACCAAGAATTAAAGAAAATATTAACTTATGATGATGTTGAAAAGGGCTTAAAAATGTTCAAAGAAAATAGAGATATCAAGAAAGAATATAAAAATATTAATAATAGTCTTTATATATAGAAAAAATTGAAAAATAAATATACAATTTTTAATTATGAATATTAAAATAGAATGTCTCTTAATATAGTATTTAATTTTAAAGAACAAAAAATCGTAATTATTTACGATGGTCAGGAATATAGCAGTCATTTAAGTATTACAAGTTATCCTTATTGGAAAAGAGCTTCATATACATTAACTCTCAACCAAGATAAAAAATGGCATTTTGAATGGAGTTGCTATAATAATCGAGAGCAATTTGTTAAAATTGAGGAATACAGAAAGAATAGCGACTATTTAAAAGGCAATGGTAATACTTGTATTACTTTAGGATGTTGGGAGTATAATCATGACCCGTCAAAATATACTATACAAACAAATCATGTATTAGGAAAGAATAACACTTCTCTTAAGATATTTTTTGAGACAATAGGTGTTGCATCAGCTGTAAAAGCTCTAGTAGATGAAGGTCGTGTAATAAATATTGACGATTTTTCTAATGAAACTTATATAGATTTATCTTACGGAAAAAGTAAATCGAGCGTAAGTAAAGATGCAAAACACGATATGACATGGGATAACAAAACCATTAGGGTTTAGGTAGGCAACTTACAGCTTTTTTATTTATAAAAAAATGAAAATTACATATTTTTAATAATAAATTTCTATTATAATGAAAAGATTTTGCATAGAATGTAAAAAATGTGACCATGGTAGTGTTGATTTTTATAATTTTAAACAATTTTATTGCTATAAATGTTGGATAGAAATTGATAGAAAATTTAAATCTGAATATACTGAAGAGCTAAAGATAAGACTTGATATACATTATAACCTAAGTAATATTCTTGATCAACTTAGGAATTTTAGAGATATATTTAGATTATGTTCCTTAAATTTTGATTATTTTTGTTACCATACTAAATTAATTGATACAACAAGAGGAAAAATAAAATATGCATTAGAACGATTAGATGAATTTAAAGACTTAATTGATGATTATGAATATAAAGATATTTCTTACTGGTTGAATTTATTATATAAACAAACTAGCGAAGATTAAGTTTATATTTAGGATTTGTTTTTTTTAACTTTTGTTTATAATATTCCCATATTACTACCGAAGCTGATGTTGATACATTCATTGAATTAATTAAACCAATTTGCGGTATTGATATAAAAGCAAATCCTTTTATATCCTTGCAACTTTTTATTACTTCCATATCTATTCCATATGTTTCATTTCCAAATATAAATAACGGATTTTCATAATATGTCTCATTGAAATTAAATTCAATTAAATCTTTACCACCTTGTTCCACAAATATTGGGTTAAAATTATTCTCTATTATATATGATCTAAATTTATCTATATTTACTTTTGGTTTTACTGCCTTATCTGGCAAATCTAAAATGATGTCATTTAATAGCTTAATATTAGTATATTTATTTGCTCCCACACATGAACGAGAATCATATATTTTCTTCCCAATAATATGAAATGTTTGTACACCAAAAATACATCCAGATCTCATAATATTCCCAACATTTAAACTGCCATTTAAATTGAATACTGCGATATGGAAGTTAGGGCATTGAAATAGATGTGACTTTTCAATTGATTTTTCGTAAGATAAAATGCTTAAAATATTATGTCTGTCATTTTTTTGTATTTTTTTATAAGGGGACGGTTGTACATTTTTTATCATTTTAATTTCTGGATTTAAAATGAAATATAAACAGATAAATAATATACCCCAACATATTGTATTAATTATTTCTAACCACATGATTTATTAAATTTTTTTAAGTTATAATAAATTATTTTCAATATTTTTATTTAAATAAAATTAATTAAATATTTTATATATTTAAAAGATTTTAAATATTTATAAATATGAATGATGATGAATATATAATAGATATTGTATATAATTGTAGCGAAAATAAAATGTTACAAAAGTTAGCATCTGCTTATGATACAAAATTTTATAAGAATAAAGAAATTAGAAATACTATAATACAATATGCTGTATCTTCATATATTGAGCCAGATTGTTTTCCATATAAAACACCAATAAATGAAATTCCTGATATGATATTAATTAATAAAAATTTCATTAATGAAGTTATAAATAAATTGTCAGAAACACAAGATTTGGATAAATTAATACCAGATTTGACAGAAATTTTATTTAATAAAATAAATAATTTGCCAAATGAATGTAATGACATTATTTATTTTCAATTAGATACTTTATTTAGAAATAAAAATGTTTTATTATACTATGCATTTAATGGTTTTAAATATTTTGAATTTATATTTAGACCAAGGTTATGTCCAGATATAAATAATATATTAATTTTACCAAAAGATAAAATTCAATTATTTGAATTAAGTAAACATTTTGATAGTTTGTTTAAGAAAGTATCAGATATTATTTTATTATTTTGTAAATGTAAAGAGACAAGAAATAAAATGATAGAATGGCTATATTCATTTATTAAGAAAAATAAAGGAAGGAAAAAAACACAACCAGATCAAGAATGTAGTGCTGATGGTATTGTTTTAAATTTATTAGGAGCTTTATTAATTTTATGTGAGCCATTTTTATCAATATATTCAGATAAAGTAAGTAAAATAAATGTTGAAGATATTAATTCCAACTTTATAAGTCAATGTTTTGACATGACATCAAAAATGGTAGATTATGGCTTTTTAACAGCATTACATAAATATAAAATAACATCTTATAGATTTAGTGATGACCCTGATAAAGAATATATTTTACATGCATATCATTCACAAATGGGAAATAAATTATTATTGCATAATTTAAATAATTTTTTAAAGTTACAATTATATATATTAGAAAAAAATGATCAAAAAGATGAAGAATTAATTGAAAGTATTTGGAAGACAGTTGATTACTTCACAAATTTAAATATGATAGATTATGATGTATGTAACAAATGTATAAATTTTTTTATAGCTAAAGAAATAACTAATCCACATTTAAAATGTGAAATAGGACGTATTACCTCTGCAATATTGCTGCTAAATTTACATCCTTTAAATGACGAGATAATAAAAAAATTACTAAAATTGTATGGAAATATGCAAAATGTAGATACTCAAGATAAATATTTTTGTAGAAAGGAGGTGATTAAATGTATAGAGTTATACGATATAAAAAAATTAGATGACAATATTTTAAATGAATTTAGTTATGGGTTGTTATCTGAATCAGATACATTAACATCAAAGGCATTAGATGAATTATTAAAATTAAAAGTAAAGTTAGATAATAAGGAAGAAATAGAAGAGGAATATGAACAAGAAGTCAAGGCAAATTTTGACATTGCAAATGATATATTAATGTTTCTTAAAAAAATGACACAATTAATAACAAAGTCATTTATGGATGAATGTTCAATAAAAAAAATGTCAACATGGTGGAGTTTTATGATATATAGATTAATTGGACCACAGTGTTTAAAGTTAAAAATAGATAATGCAGCAAAATATAATTTTTATCCTAAATCTATGCTAATTACAATGTTAACAATATTTACAAATTTAAAAAATGAAAAAATATTTGAGGAAGTTGGAAAAGTAGGTTTATTAGATGAAAATATATTTAATAAACTAGTCAGAATATTAAATAGGGAAAGGTTATATAATACAATTCAAATAAATGAATTAAAAGAATCATTATCCAAAATAAATATAACAATCGAGACAGAGGAAGCTCCAGAAGAGTTTTATGATCCTATAATGGGGACATTAATGGAAAATCCAGTTAAATTACCATCAGGTAATATTGTAGATAAAATAACAATATTACAACATTTAAAAAATGATTCAAGTGACCCATTTACTCGAAAGGAGTTAAAGGAAGAAGATTTAATACATGATGACGAATTAAAAAAGAGGATAGATGAATGGAAGAAATAGAAGAAAATATGAACAAAATTAAAAATAAATTTTGATATAGCAAATGATATTATTTCTTACACAGTTTGAAAATAAAAAAGATGACATTCTTTATTAAATATTATATAATTTTTGCTCATAAAATGGTATTAAATAAGGATTATTTAATATTAATTCAGTAGATATACTATTTTCTTTTTTTTGAAATACTTTATCTTCCTGACTCTTATATATAGTTGTATTTAATGGAAAGTTAATATTTTTTTTAATCTCTAAACCTTTATCTTTAATTTCTAATAATATTTTTTCAAAATTATTTTCTAAATCTTCATATCTTATAAAAATATAATTTTTTACTTTATTTGGTAAATCTTCAATCATCCATTTTATTTTTGTATTTCGTAATTCAAAAATATTTTTATATCTCTCTCCAGTATACATATTTCTATCTTCCATAATTTCTTTACTTATATCACGATTTCCATTATTATCAAAAAAACTCCAAAATTCTTTATTTAAAAATTCATCTATTTTTTCTTCCTCTGACATATTGTTTTTATATCTTAATGGTAAATGATGCATTTCTCTATAAAATGAATTTATCCAATCAGGTAAATTTCTAACAATACATATAAATAGGGTATTATCAGAATTTTTCAACTTATCATCTTGAAATCCAAAAAAATGTTTCCATCCATATTCCCATGTTATATTTACATCAAAATTCATATTGATTATATTTTCTAAATAATTAGTCCCTGTACACCTTTCTCCATAAATTGTATATTTTTTTATTGTATTAATTTTTTTTTTTTTCCAATTATTAAATTTTTTTATATCTACAAATGCTATTTGTAAATCTTTTCTATTTAAATATATATCTACATCTTCGTATGATTCAAACTGACCCTTTTTTAGATTATTAATTTCATAAAATATATTTTTATTATGTATATCAAATGGATTTAATTTATTAATTAAATGAAACTTATTGTTAGAATGTATATCAATAATATTTTCTCTATCACATTGAGTAATAATAGTATTATCATTATAAAAATCGAATTTATATTTTGAATTTACATATTGTTGGTGCATGTTATCTTCTTTTTTTAATAAATTTATATAATTTCTTAATAAAGGTTTAAAGTTCATATTATTTATATCTAAAACATTTTGATGTTTTGATAATATATTATTGTTATTAATTATGACTCCTGAAAAGTGACAGAAAATAAATGGTCCATCTTTTGTATGCCATTTATTATTAATAGTTTTAATTGTATTATCTCGATGTGACAAATTCCAGTATGCAATATTGCAAGAAAATGACCTTTCAATATAATAATCGTCATAAAATGATGGTATAAGGTTACACCATACTTGATCTGTAAAATGGCCATTATAAATATCTTCATTAAATCTATATTTAGTTTTTGAACACCAATAATCTACAAAATGGATACCATTAATTTTATTAGAAATACCAATAAATCCAAGATTAAATTGACCTACTCTATTTACAATGTTATCTGTTGGATTTGCATTAGGAAAGTCAGGTAAAGGATTTGTGAAATGTGGTGTTAATACAAACGAGTTTGTATTTAAATTGTTAAATAATGAATCTAACTTATCATAAGTTAATATATCAGAGTCAAAATATAAAATTTGTTGATAGCCTTTTTTAAATAAATATTTAAATCCCCATGGTTTAACGGCAGTATTTAGATCTGTAACATTATACTGAAAACAAAAAAAATCTAAATTTATTAAACTTGAAATGTCTAGTTCATCAATAAAGACAGGAACAAAATTTAATGTTTTGTCATTTCTAATTAAATTTTTAATATTTTGTGAAAAATCGTCAACAATAATATTGTAAATAGGTAAATTTGGATGTTGTTTTTTAATTGAATTAGATAAAACACTTACTCTTGAAATATAGTTAATATTAGATGTGGTGAGTATACATTTTTTAAAAGATTTTATTTCAAAATCTATTGGCTCACTTTGATTTACATAAAAATACTTGTAATTGTTTAAAAATCTAATATTATAGCTATTTAGTAATTGCTTTACTTCATTAGTTTTATAAGAATAAACTATTTGTCTACCTTCTATTTTTGTTTGATCTAATAACTTACTTGATAATTGTTTTTCATTTAATTTAGCTAAGTCATTATTATGAAGTAATGTCATTTCAAAATTTATTACTTTTTTTAATTTACTTGATATAATATTATCAATATATAATTTTGCTAATGTTTGAAGTCTGTTATAAATAATATTTTTCATTTTATCTTGTGATAAAAGTTGCTCTATATCATTTTTAAATGTCATGTTAAATGGTTGCTTTTCATTTATTTTGTTAATATTTGTTTCTAAACTATCTTTTTTCATTTTTGACCAATATATTTTATTTTTAATTGATTTTGTCATTTTTAAATACCTATCACAATCAATTTCAGTTTTTTCATAATCTATATATTCAATATTATTATTATTATAATACTCTCGTAAGGATGAATAATTTACGCAAAATACTTTTGTACCACATTGAAGTGATTCAATAACACTTCTTCCTTGACCTTCACATGTTGAGGTTAGAATAAATACATCACTTATTTTATATAAGTCTAATATATCTTTATGATCTAATTCATCATTAATAAATATTATATTTCTACAATTTAAATAACTTTCTAATAATTTATCAGAATCATTATTTGACTTAGTATATTTAACTACTAATTTTTTATTAACCCAATCATTTTCTTTAAATATATCTAATAAATCTAAAGGATTTTTTCTTGAAATAGAACTAGATATATCAAACATTGTCAAAAATATTATATTATTGTCAAAATTATATTTTTTGGATAAATTTTTAGCAAATAAACCTAAATTATTATCAATATTTTGTAATACTGCTGGAAAGATATTAATGCAATTAACGTGACTATTTAGCTTTATAGAGTTAGTGCAATAATCTGAAATAGTCCAAATTTCATTTAACTTACAACTATGATATTCATTTGGAAATACATCTAATTCCCATGCCCATAAGCCAACTTGTATATATTTTTTATCTAAATCTAAAGAATTAACAATATAACTTTCATCAGCATTACATAAATATATACAATATATGTAAGAGAAATCAAATTTTTTCTTAACATTTAAAACCTTGATGTCAGGGGTATCATTTTTTTTTAATTTTATAATATTAAATGGAATATTTGACAATTTATTTAATATATTTTCAAATAAAATACCATTTTGTCCTAATCCAAATGAACCATAGTAAGTAATTAAATTAATTCCTAAATTTATATTTTCATTATTTTTAACTAGCTCATTTATTTTTTTATCAGTACGTCCTTCTTCTTTACCATATTTATTCCAATGATGTAATGCTTTCTGTTCAGTATCTATATTAGCTCTTTGAATGTCATCATAATTATTAATATATTGCTTCCAATTAAAATCATTCATTAAATAACTAGCATAAGTTATTTTAATTGTTGATAACTTTAGTTAATCATATTTTCACAATATTCTATTTTACATTCATTTTGAAAATACCTTTCACAAAAGTGAGCAAATGAATTGTATATTACACTGTTACAATAATAATAATTATTTATAAATAATGACTTGATATCTTCATATTTTAAATTATTTATATTTTTTTCAATTGATGACTTTTTGCACATAAAGATAGTACCTGCACAAAATTTATAATCATGGAATTTGTACTCATTATTGTATTCAAAGTTGTAATTTCCGTATTTTTTAAGAGAGCCATAATAATCAGTATCACTTGAAAATATTTGATTACTAACAAAATCAATATCAGAATTTTCTAAATTTTTTATTAATTTGTTTACATAATTTATATTTAATAAATAACTTGTTAAGTTATAAAAAGATTTTTTCGTTTTTGAATGAATTTTAACAATAAAATCTACATCTACATAATTATTATAGTTATAAAATAAAATTAAAAAAGGAGCAATATCAAATCCATAATTTAAGGTATTAAAAACTAAAATATTATCAAATTTTTTTAGTTTTTTTATAAAATCTTCGCTAAAAGATTTTTGCAAAGTAACTAAAAAAACAAAATCTTTATTTTTGTTAAAATGTTGCAGCTTGTCAATTATATAATCTCCGCGAGTATAATTATGAAGTTGGATAAAATATCCACATTTAAACCTTTTATATTTTAAATTTTTTATAACTAAATTAACGCCATTTTTTAAATAAAATGACAGGTCTTTATTATAAATTAATAATGATGTAAAGCTTTTTAAAGTGTAGGTGTCATTTTTATACTTTACAAAAGACTTATTATTTTTATAAATTATACTACTTAAAGGATAAATATTTTTTATTTGTTGTTTATTAATTATGTACCCTTTCTTAAAATAAGATTTAAAAAAATTTGACAAGCAAATTTTATTATTATAAATATCATCAAAATTTATTATATTTTTAATATCATTATTGTTTCTATAGTGATAAATATATATGTCATTAGATTTTAATAAATTAACATCTTTATTTTTTACAATACATAAAGGCTCTTTATTTTTAAAGTTATTATTTTTTAAGTAAAAGTCATATGCCTTTTTTTTTGTATTTATGCCTAAATTAATTAAATAACTATTACTTTTAATATATGATATCCAATCAAAGTTATTATAATTAAACATATATAAAATTTTGAAATATAAGATTAAAAATATTATAAAAATAAATAAGCCATTTTTATATTATTAATATTTTATATGTTTATATTTTACAATAGAAAATAACTACCTATTAATTTTATGACATAGTATATTTATACTATATTTTTTTTAGTTTATTTTTAATATTATTATGACAAATGATATTTCGGAATTTGACTGGAAATTCTATTTAAAAAAATATCCAAATTTGATAAAAAATAATATAAATAATGAAAAAAAAGCTTTTAATCATTGGATAAAATTTGGAAAAAATGAAGGTAGAATATGCAATTCTAAAAATGAAAATAATAATAATTTAGAAAAATTAAATAAATGCTTGCCTAATCTAAAAACGAAGAAACCAGAGTTATCAGATAAAAAAATAACTTTATTTAATAATATTTATAATAATTTTGAAAAAGTTAAATCAACTGAATATAAGCCAATTCATTCAATAGAGGTAAAATATAAAAATATAAAAAAGGTAGGAGTTGTAATAACTACTCATGGAGATAATGGAATATTAGCTAAGCAAGCAATAAAGTCATTCTACAAATTTTTACCAAATAATACATACATTATTTTATTTATTAATGAATCAAATGAAAAGGAAACAAAATTATTAAAAAAATATTTCACTAACTTAAATGTAATTTATATTGATAACCAAAAAAAAAATAACGGACTGACAGGTACATGGAATCAAGGAATAGATTTATGTTTTAAAAATAATTGTGAAGTTATTATTTTGAGTAATAACGATTTATTTATTGATGACAGTATATATCATATCATAAAATCAGCATCAGATTGTCCTAAAAATAAATTACATTATTTTGGTCCTGTATCAAATAACCCTGGACCAAATAATAATTCGCAATATTCACTAAGTCCTATTGATCATGACAATAAAATATTATTAAAAAATAATAATACTGGCAATATATGGAATTTAAATGGATTCTTTCTAGTATTTCCAAAACATTCTCTTATAAAAAATAGATTAAATAAATATCATTACTTTGATGAAAAATATCCTTTTTCAGGAAATGAATGTGAATGGTTTCGTAGATTTAGAAAAAATAATGGACTACCTATTTTAGTAAGCAGAACATTTGTTTATCATTATAAACTACAATCATGGAAAAAAAAAATACAAAATGATAAATGTATGTTTTTGATAAATATTAATAACTATGAAAAGTATTTATATTTACAAAAAAACTTTAATTTTGATATTTTTTATTTTACTGATAATTTAGATTTTGCATATAAATGTATCAGTAAAAATATAAAACCTATGTTAATTTTTGAAAATACTAATAACAATAGATTAATTCAAAGACAAATTAAAACATCATGTCATAAATATTTGCCGTCAAATTATAGCCATTCTATATACATTGATGGAAATGTTATTCCATTATTTACAAATTTTGAATTATTTGATACATCATATGATATGATTTGTTTTAAACATCCTAATAAATCCAAAAAAAATATTAATGATGAGATTGAGGATATATTAAATTTAAAATTAGAATCAAATAAAAATGTAAATAAAGTAAAACAAATAATGAAAAATAAAAAATTTAAAGACGATGTAGGACTATCTGAAACTTCTATTTTAATAAGAAAACATTCTAAAGACGTATGTAAAATGAACGAATTTTGGACACAATTAGTAAATGTGTGTATAAGAGATCAAGTTAGTTTTGATTTTGTTAAATGGTACTTTAAAATAAACCATAAAAGTCTAGATTCAGATGAGCGTCCTATTTTGAAAATACAACATGGAACATAAGAATTTATAATATATACTGTATGCGTCTCGAATGAATAAAAAAACCATAGAAATTTATTTTTGAGTTTTAGCATAAAATTTAAAAATAAAGAATTTTCATTTTTTAAGACCATAAATATATTATTTTTTTAGTATATTTTATTATTTTGCTATTAATTATATCAATAAAAATACATAAAGTTTAAATGTAAAAGTGTGGTCTCAACTTTTCGATTTTAAAATTTGTAAATTTTTTTTGAAAAAAAAATAGAAATGGATAAAAAAAATAACGATTTCCCCCCCCTTATTTTTTCTCTTTTTTTTACTCTTCTCTCAAAAAACCATCTATATAAGCAAAATAAACTTTACAGTTAAGACCAATATACAATGTTTATTTTACATTTAGTTTATTTTATATATATATATATTAAAAAATAGGAGAAAAAAGGAGAAAAAAAAGAGAGAAAAAGAGAGAAAAATAGAAAAATAAGAGAAAATATAAAGATATTTTGAAATTTATTATGTGTATATTTATGGTTAAATATGAATGTTATTATTGCGACTATAGTACTACTAACAAAACAAAAATAAAAAATCATTTAAATAGGAAAAATAAATGTAAAATAAATAAAAAAATTAATATTAATGATGATACAAATGGATATATTTTAAGTGGAATATCATTAGAGAAATATCTATTAATTACCTCAAATAATGAGGATTTACTCAATAAACCTCAATCTAATAACGAGTGCAAATATTGTAATAAATTATTTTCTAGAAAAGATAACATGAAACGTCATCTTTTAATTTGTGAAGAAAAGAAAAAAGTTGATACAGTTAAAGAATCAATGGAATCTTTAGTGAAGTTATTAAATGATAAGGATATGGAATTTAAGAAACAATTAGAGAAGAAAGATAAAGAACATCAAAAACAAATAGAGGAATTAATTAAAAAAGCAGGGATAGTAAATCATGGAAATATTACAACAAATATTCAAAATAATTTCAAGTTATTAAATTATAAAGAAACAGATATTAGTCATTTAACTGAAAATGACTATGTGAAATGTTTGGAGCATTATAATTTTTGTGTACCACATTTAATTAGAAAAATACATTTTAATCCTAAGAAGCCAGAGAATCATAATATATATATATCAAATTTGAAAAATAGCTATGTAATAATATATATGAACAATAAATGGAAAGTAAAAAATAGAGATGAGACAATTTCTAGAATGATAGATGATAAACAGGTAATATTAGAAAAAAAAATACAGGAGTGGGTGGAAAGTGGAATACAATATCCAAAAGTAATGGCTAAATTTAGTCGTTATATAGAAAAACGTGAGCAGAATGATGTTATAAATGCTATAAAAGAAGATATTAAATTAATGCTATATAATAATAGAAATATGATAATAGAAAGTAAAAAAAAATTAATATAAAAATTATTAACAAAATATTTAAAACCTAATAAATAGTTATATTATGTTAAATGTAGTAATAATGTGTGGTGGAAATGGTACAAGACTTTGGCCGTTATCAAGAGAAAAACTTCCAAAACAATTCCTAAAGTTAGTAAACGAAAATTATACAATGTTTCAATTAACTTGCTTAAGAGCTAAATTATTATCATTTAATAAATTGATAGTAATTTGCAATAGCCAACATACATTTATAGCAAAACAACAATTAGAAGACTTAGAAATATATAACTATAGAATTGTTGGAGAGCCATTTGGAAGAAATACTGCAGCGGCTGTTGCTACATCAAGTTTGTTGAGTAATGAAGATACAAATTTATTAGTAATGTCTTCTGACCATGTATGGAATGACAGTAAATTTTGTTTGAGTGTAGAGGAAGGATTGAATTATGCAAGTAATTATATTGTTACATTTGGAGTAAAGCCAACCTATGCCGAGACAGGATTTGGATATATTAATTATTCAGGTAATAACTTGTTAAAATTTGTAGAAAAGCCGAATAAGGAAACTGCCGAAGAATATTTATTAGATGGAGGCTATTTATGGAATTCTGGTAATTTTATATTTAATAATAAAATATTAAAAGAAGAATTTGAAAAACACGCTAAAGATATTTATGATGCAGTAAAATTAACTTTAGATAATTCTAAAAGTATAAATAATGAAATAAATTTATGTAAAGAATACTTTGAAAAAGTACGTGATGAATCAATAGATTATGCAGTAATGGAACACCTTGAAAATGCAAAAATAGTTATTTATAATGATAAATGGAAAGATATTGGTTCATTTAAGTCATTATATGATGAATTGCCAAAAAATTTAAATGGAAATGTATTAAGCGGAGATATCAAATGTATAGATACAGAGAATTGTTATATCAAGTCAGAAAATAAGCTAGTAACTGCATTAGGTATTGAAAATTTAGTAGTTGTAGATACAAGAGATACATTATTCATAGCAGATAAAGAAAGAAGTCAAGATGTGAAATTATTTGTAAAGGAGTTAAAAAAAGAAGAAAGACAAGAAACTGTAGTTCATGCAAAAGCATATAGACCATGGGGATGGTATATTAATATTGATGGAAATGATAATAGTGGATCAAAAGTAAAAAGAATAGGAGTGTATCCTAGTAAAAGATTATCATTACAAAGTCATAATAAAAGGTCAGAACATTGGGTAATTGTAAAAGGTCAGGCAAAGGTTCAAGTAGGAGAAGATTTTCATATATTACATAAAAATCAATCAATTTATAT
>CESP01166751.1_pt1 | contig 13443 bp, 10 predicted proteins | sample 531211 | NCBI WGS metagenome assembly CESP01 (sample SAMEA2622074, study PRJEB7988) | marine metagenome | biome: marine biome (ENVO:00000447); feature: surface water layer (ENVO:00002042); material: "saline water (ENVO:00002010), including plankton (ENVO:xxxxxxxx)" | depth 5 m | reverse complement strand
TGGGTCCATATCGGCTGTATTCCCTGTTATTGGGAGTCGCTACCAGAGGACAGCAACGAGTATTCTCGCCCTGCCCTCCACCCCATTTGCACGGATTGGGGTGTAAAGGTTTACGGCGAGTGGGAGGAATTGACAGAAAAAAATGAGTGGTGGTCGCTCATGGGCGTGCCCTACTATTGTAAGGTAAAAGGATATCCTAAGGAGAAGTTCATGAGAGACCGCATCGTACAAGCGGTCACGCGATTTCAGGCTCTCTGGCGCGGATATATCTACAAAAAGGCGTATCCAATTGCCCGCCTTGATGCGATAGCAACACGGATCCTCAACGAAGCTGGAGTTGCTACTTTGTGTGGACAAGAAGTTCCTGACCTCATCACCAAGCGCCAATGGGAAGCCGAACGGGAAGCTAAACGAAATGCGCGTGCCCGCAACGGATTCCTCTACAATAATAGTATTGGAGGACACGTCGAAATCCTGTTTGATGAGCGAAGAAGCGGTGCCGCCATTTACAGCGGCGAAATAATAAAAATACAAGGAGTTCCAGAAATCGACGGTCTATACTACTGGGTAAAATTTCATCACGATGGTGAGGTGCGACGCTACCACTGGAAAAGACTCCTCGATCTGAAGCTCGAATGTAAAACTTTCAAATCAAAACACGGCATACTGGCGGAAATTAAGGGCAAAATTTCCGTCTACTGCTTCATACATGGAGCATCTTACACTACGAAGATATATAAAAAACAAAAAATCAAAAAGAAATAAAAAAAAAATACATAAAAACTCCTGGAAATATTAAATTAATGAAAAGCGACAAACCATATATGTGTCCACACTGTAGCAAGACTTTTTTAACTGAAGTAGGAATGAGAAGATGTATAAATAAACATACAAATAGATGGAACGATACTATAAAAAAACCACCAAAACAAAAAATACCACCAGAAATGAGATTTAAAATATGGGAAACTTATGTAGGGAATCACCTAGAATCTCTTTGTTTTTGTTGTAAATCTAAAAGGATAACACCTTTTACTAGTTATAATGCTTTTCAAGCAGGTCATATACTCTCTGAAAATGATGGAGGTAAAATAGAATTAGGTAATCTACTTCCTATTTGTGCTTCTTGTAATAGAAAAATGGGGACAACACACTGGGATGATTATGTAAAAGCTAAAAAGTTGTATATTAGAGTTAATGGTGATAAAATACCAGAAATACATAAACAAGCTGTATTATTAATACAACGTGTATATAGAAATTATAAAAGTAAAAAGATATGTAAACCATCTATCAAAAAATCTAAGAAAAGGAAAAGAAGAAAGAAAAAGAAAAAAAAGCACCATTATTTACAACCTACATTTGCATCCTTGATGTGGAGAAAAAAAATGATATTTTAGAGTCTTTTCTTTCTGGTTTTATTAACCCTTTTTAATTTAAGTATTTTAGCTTTTTCTTTATTAAATTTTCTTCTAATTTTTTTTATTTTAGCATTAGCATTTTTTATTGTATGATAAAAATAAACATAATCTTGTCTTTCCATATATATTATCTAATTAATTTTTTTATTTATTCTATTACCTATAAAAATGTTTGATGAAATATTACTTTGAACATAAGGCATATTATTTTTAATACACCAGTTTATACATTTTTGAATATTTTGAGATTTTAAATTAGCTAATTTTTCTTGTTTTTTATCTTTATGTGTAATTATTTTTATAGTATTTAATATATTTTCTATTTGTTGATGCCCTAAAATAGCGTTCATTTCATTAATAGAATTCATATAATAATTTTGTATTGGAACATCTAAAATACTATGAACACAATATTTATTAAAATCAAATCCATTAAAAAATTTTAATATTCCTATGAATTTTGTATGTAAATCTGTAATATTATCATATTTAAAAAACTTACAAATGATATATTTCTCTGAATTAGCATATCTACTTGTATATGGTTTCATTACTATAACTTTTTCATAAAATGTATTTAATAAATATAATATATCAATAGTGCAATCTTCGAAAATATCAAATATTTTTAAAACAAAATGTCCTCCTATTTTTTGCATAACCAAAGCATAAATAACCTGTGTAAAAATGAGCCTAAATGCTGTGCTTTCTTGTTTATTAAAATCAGCTGAAAAATCAAATCCACCATCTCCAGTTATAATATGCATACTATTTGCATAATTATTAATAACATATTGTAAATTATTTTCGTTATATAAGTCTCCTTTTTGATCTACTCCTTTTAAAAGTTTTACATTTGGATATTTTTTCAATAAAAAATCTACTTTATTCCATCCAGGAACATTCACATTTTTCTCCTCCAGAAGTGTCATTCCATAATACAAATCATTTTTGTTATTTCGTAAATACGTTGTTGCTTCTATAAATCCACCTGGTCCTTCTGCTAAATGAAATGTTTTAATTGTTTCTTCATTTGCAGGAAGTAAATGATGAGTATTATAAATTTCAATTAACTTAAAAAAAGCCCTAGAAATAGGCTTAATTTTACAAATAGAGTTTTTTGTGTTTGGAATATTTGTATGTATAAATTCATATGGATTCGTATATTTTTTTGAATTATCCCACTGTAAGATATGCTTATCTATAAGTCCTTTTATCTTATTTAAATACTTTTTTAAACTTGTAACCTTTATTTCTATCTTATTCTCTTCTTTACATATTAGTTTTAAATTTGAGGGTCTTATATCGTATTCAATCTGCGGTAATATAAAATATGTCATGTTTTATATTATATAAAATATTGTATTTAAACTATTTACTTAGGTAATTTAACTTTTTTCTTATATTTTTTAACTTTACGCACCTGTTTTGGTGTAGGACTTTCTTCTTCCTTTTCTACTTCCTTTTTTTCTTCTTCTGGTTCATCCTTTTTAGCTAAATAATGTAATTCTTCTTGAGCTGCATTAACACTATGAACCTTTTTATAAATGAAATAATTATTTAAGAAAGATAAACGTTTCTCCTTGCTAGTAATTAGCATAGCATCTCCTATATCAGCCTTTTTTATTTTTTTACTTTCAATATCTTCCTCCATATCATCAAATAAATCTTTAAACGAACCAATACTTTTGTTAAATCCCATTTTTTTTACATCTTTTAATGGTGCTACAACGAAACCATAATTCTCCATTAATTGATTTAAATAATCAAAATTTACTAAATATTCTGGAAATCTTTTACCAATTGTATCCATATAAACACTAATTTCATATCCTAAACAACTAGGATTGTCTTCAAAATCTTCTTGTGTATAATCTTTTCTAATATCCCACATTTTTCCTTCATTACTATCATTCATTTCAAATATACTTTCTCCCATTTTCTTTTTAGAAAGAGCATTAAATACTTTTTTTCCATCATAACATGTTCCAATTAAATATCCACCTACTTTACAATTTTCACTTACATTTCTTAAATATCCATGTAACGAATCAATATTTTCGAAGAAGTAATGAAGTGAAAACTGAGTGCTAATAATATTAAATCCATCTTTAGCTTTTCCATATAATTTAAATGTTGTTTTACCCAAACTACTTTCTTCACGAGCTCCTGTATTATTTAAAATAGCATTTACTATTTGTTTTGCCTTTTCACTATACAATCCACTTCCATCTTTAATATTTAAAGAACTATTTCCTTGCAAGAACATAGCATTTGGAAGAACTTTATATTTCTTTTTTGCTTTTAAATAACGACTACATGCACCATTAACTCTATTTTCGATGTTATCTTTTGAAAGATCAACACCAAATATTAAAGATAACTTTGCATCAATCCATTTTTGTAAATCTCCAGCTTTACCAACAGAAGTATCCATTAGACTATCACCTCTATTGCTTACATTTACTATTAATTTTCTTTTAACATATCTATTATGAAAATCTCTTAATCCTCTTACATCTCTTCTATCTGTTATTTTTTTATAATATACTTCACTATCACTAATATCAGGTATATTCTCTCCACTTTTAATCATATCTACTGTTACTGGATTATTAATTGATTCCCATACACTATCTGCTACATGAAAAGCATTTCCATAATTTTTTAAACCTTTTCTAAATTCTGCTGTTTTATCGTAACGCACCCTAATTGGTATCCACTGATAATACTTATCACGAGAACTATCATATCTAAATTCTACAATTGTATTATCCTCAATAATTTCTTCTCCATTTTCAATTAACATTTGTTTTGTAGAACCTTTCGTATCTAATATAATTCTACATTCATAAATTGGAAAGTTAGGAGTATAACGTGTTGGAATAAAAGGCATAGGTTTATATTTATTAGCATCATTAAATTGATTATATTTTGGAAAATTACCTTCCTGTAAATCAGAACATGGATTAATAAAACCATGTTTATTTTCATCATATCCTACTCTTAATATTACGGTTTTATATTGTAAAATTTGATTTCCACTAGATACATTCATACCGCTTTTAAAGATATTACCTATTACTTCATTATCACCTCCGTCTTTTACTGTAGAGATTAAGAAATCTACTGTATTATATTCTGGTGGTTTCCATTTCATAGAATAGTTCCAAGTAACTTTTCTTGGAGGAATAATTAATCCTGTTTTATCTGAACCTACACTTTTATCACACGGAGTAAATATTAACCCATCTGTTTCATATTCAAACATACCTTCATCTACACCATCTAAAATAATTTTACACTGATGAAATATATCCGTCTCGTCATCTAAATTTGAATAAAAGTTTTTTGATTTAATTTGTAATGGATTGTCATAATCTAATACTACACAACTTGCTTGTAACTGTTCTATAAATTTATTCAATTCCTGCAATCGAAACTTATCATTTGCTATATTTTTATCCACATAGTTTAATCCTTCACTTTGTATGAAAGGAAATCCTTTGAAATTTTCGTTATTTCTATAATATATATCAAAAGCTAAGTATAAATTAATAAATTCTCCTGATTTATCATATAAAACATGCTCTCCATCAATTATACTATTATAAACATTTCTATGTTTAGTTACCATTCCAGTAAACTGAACATTCATATTCGTATTTATTAAGTAAATTTTTCCTATTTTTGAAACATACAATAATTTTCTTAAACCATCTGCTTTTTCAGTTACAGTGTATTTATTATTGATGTTTGGAATGTTAGAGTCTGAATCCAGCGGAATAATATTTGCTACTTCTAAACTTATAGACGAAGGACCAATAAAATCACTAGGTCTTATTCTACGATTTTTTGTTCCATCTCTCGTCTTAGGTAATGGTTTTCCATCATATATTGTTTTCATATATTCAACCTGAATTTCTTTTTCTTCTTTAAAAGATATCGGAAAACTTGATTTCTGCCATCCAGATAAAATTATCTTTATCATATTTTTTAAATTTATAGTAAGTTCTTCACCTGTCATATAACGAGCTCTATCATTTAATAATTCAATTTCTATTTCATAGTTTTCTGGATTATTAAATACTTCTGACTGCTCTACTGTATATTCAGGAATATAATACTTGCGTTTTTTTGACGTTTTTACTATACTACAGTCTATTCTAAAAGGATATTGTGTTCTACCTGAAGTAAAACTATATCTTTTAATTAATCTAAATGTTTTCTTTTGATTGGACCAATCATTAAGTAATAATTTAACTTTATTACCTCCTCTTTCTAATGTTAATTTCCTCTCAGACTTATAATTAATTCTAAATTCAAAATCACGAAAATCTATTGGTTGTAATGTTACTTCTGTTTTTTCTTCGTCTTCATTCATAATAGATACTCTTTTACGAAACTTTTGTAAAAACTCTACATTATTATTATAAATTGGTTCAAATAGTTTTTCTTCTGTTAAATTATTTTCACCACAATATTTTTTTATTGCTGGAAGAGATTTAATTGTTGTCCTTATATTACTTGTTCTTTTTCTTCCTGTTTTTACATCATCATATTCATTTGAAATATTTAAAGTATAATTTCCTTCAAATGAGTCACTTGTAAAACCTAATGATTTAAGTTTTTCTATTACATTATCAAAATCTATTTTTGTTAAAGAATGATAGGGATTTGTTCCAAATCTCACCTCAAATTCATCATTACTCCTAACTCTTTCACCCAAATAGTAACCAATATAAAGATTTAATAATTCATGTGGTTTTGGACCTTCTTCTTTTTGAGACATTATATATAAAATATATTATTATTTTATATATTTTTCAATTTTAATTTATTTTTTCTTGAATCAACTGATATAATTCTTTCTTAGTTTTACATTTGGTTTCTGTTTTCATTATATCTATATTAAGAGTTTTACATATTTCTTTTAGTTCTAAAACCTTATAACTTGATAAAGATTTTATAGGTTTTGATATATTCAATATATGTAATCTAGTTTTTTTTAACTCTTCTAATTTTTCTTTTGACACATCATATAAACCATATTTATCTTGTTCTTTCTCATATTTTATTATACATATCTTTTCTTCATCTGAGTACAATTCTTCATAATAAGTTTGCCCATTTATATAAATTAAATTCATTTCATTTACTGCAATTAAAAATAAAAATGTGTCTAGATTTATTCTTTTATCATTTGTTAAATTTTCCTCCACCTTTGATTTCCTTAGTTTTAATTTTTTTAATAGATCTTTATTCTCTCTTACCGTATAAACTAAATCAATTTTCATACTTGTAATGCTTTCATATTTTTTCTCTCTTTTCAATTCATATTCACTATAACCATATTTATAAATTATGTAACACCAAAATAAACTATCTTCTTCATCAGGAATAAAAATATCTTTTTCCTCTTTTTTTATCTTTTCTATAACTTTTTTCTTTTTTTCCTTTACTTGAATAATATTTTCTCTATATAATTTATTTTTTAAATTTTCATTATTAAATTCATATTTTTTACATGAATTTAAAAAACTAACGGATAAATTCTTATGACGAACCATGACTTAATATAACTATATTCTTTTCTTTATTATCATTTTCAAAATAATCTTTATTTATTTCCTTTTTTATTTTCTCAATATCTTGTAAACTTTTTTCCTGAGTCTTTATGTAAAGTAGTGTTTTTTCAATTTGATCTATAGTATTTTTATCAAAAGAATTCATATTTACAAATATACCATTTCTGTTCTCACTATATTTTATATCGTTTTTTACTAAGATTTTTAGTATTTTATTGTGATGAAAAGCGTCTAAATTTTCTATCTGCTCTTTTAAAACTACTAATTTTGCGGTATCCATTTAAATAAAATGTTTTCATTCTTTTAAGTAAAAATATTCCCTTATCTTTTCTTGGTTTTTCTTTTTCTGTGCTTAGTTTTTCTTCTTTTCTTTTTTCTTCTTCTTTTTGTGCGTTTTCTTCTAGATTTTCGCCGAAGGCGCCGGCGGGTCTTTCGCCCACCTACTTTTCCTAATAAGTCTAATGGTTTTTGGAAATATATAGAATTAAACTCATCTAGCATTTCCTTATTTAAAAGATACTCTCCATTAGCATTTGGATATTCAATTACTACTGACTTATTGAATTCTCCATTGGTTTTTTTACCACCACTATTGTGTATATCAATTCTTGCTCCTGGGGCTTTCTTTAAAGCATGATAACCATGTTTCTTAGAAAAGTTATACGCATAGCTACTATACTTTTTCCCTTCTGCTAGTTCTCTTCCTTTTCCACTCACAGTTGTAGATTTTGCATCTATATTTACATCTGCAAAATCAAAATCAAGATTTTTTGCTTTAAAATTATTTACCCACTCTGCATCTTCTTCAGGTGTTCTACCTTGCCATATATATAGACCTATCCAATCGTTATCACCTGTAATTTTTACATATTTGGCTACACCCTTTTTGAAACCATCACTCACAGGACTTCCTAATGTTTCTGGAACATAAATACTAACTGGTAACTTACTATCGCTAAATGGTTTTTGAGTTTTTAAATATTCTCTTACACTTTTCTTAACGTGTCCTGCTTTAAATAAACTTTTATGAAAAGGATCCCATCCAGAGCTAACTAAATTTTCAAATCCTGAAATATGTTTATGTTTTGCTAGAGAAGTTACTATATCTTGATATACATAGCTTAATTCTCTTATTAAACCTCCATCTACAGATAAAAATGAACGAGGAAAAGTATCATTTGTCTTACCCATTAATTTAATAACATTTTTAGCCCAGAATGTTTTACCAGCAGCACTTGGACCTAATCCCATAATCAATCTAGATTTTTGAGATTGAGGATCTAATTCTTTTAATTTAAAATACTGATGATCGTTTTCCCATACACCAGACAATTCACCATTACCTGGTTCATAAGTAAATATCATAGGCAATTCATTCTCTGTTGTATCAATAACACTATTGGTTAAAACACGTAACATAAATGCTGTTGAATTCATTTCTTTTTTTATTTGCCTCGTTAAAGTTTTAACACAGGACCTTTCACAATACATCCATTCAGCTTTTCCATCTTTAATTTTTGTTTCTTTATTCTTAGTAACTAGATCAATTACTTCTTGTATTTGTGCTTTATCAGCAGTCAAATTCATAATTTTTGGATTTAAAATTTTATTTTTAATTTCAGGTATATTATTAAGTAGTTTTGGATTTTCTTCACCCATCATGATAATTCTAACATTTTTTAAATAATGTTTTTCTGCTTTAGCTTCATCATCATCTTCATCTTTATTTACATCTTCGCTAATTGCGTTTTGTCTTTGAAGTAAATTTCTAATTCCTTTTTGTCTTTGAAGTTTAAAATTTCTATTTCTTACTATTTGATTCTCTAAACTATCTGTATGTGGTTCGGATGGAATATCAATATTTATTGGCGGATCACCTCCATATTGTATAGAATTAATTATTGTAGCCATATATATATTTCAAATAAAATATATATATTTAATTACTTAAGCCTTTGAGTAAACCATGCCTAAACGATTATGTTTACGACCTTTGTAGGTTTTACCTTTGTATTTGAATGAGGCGGAACCTGCTTTCTTAGCCTTAAGCATAACCTTGAAAAATTCATTAAGCTTTCTTTTACCTTTCTTTCCTTTCTTTGCTTTCTTTGCGGTTTTGCGACGACGACCTCCTTGCTGAGGTGCTGGAGCTTCTTCACCTTCACCATCCACTACTGGTGCTACTTGTTCAACAGGAGCAGGCGTGCTTTCAGTTGCACCACCACATGAAGCACCACCTCTTTGACGACGGCGACTACGGCGCTTGCGAGCGGATTTACCGCGTCTGCGACGACTTCTTTTTTGTGTTCTTCGGCGAGTTTTACGAGCCATTATACAATAACATTACATTATTTTTTATAAAGGTAAATAATTAAACCTACTAAAATAGTTCCAACCGCAAATTCAATATATTTTTTACGAGTTTTTGCTATTTCACGTGTTTTATATTCTTTTGGTTTATATTCATCGTAATATTTTTCTAAACTATCATAAAATTCTTCAATTGGTTGATCTAACTGTGCGGAAATTTTATTAAAAATAAAATGCACCCATTTCATCATAGACATTCGTGAATCTAAATATGGTGTTACAGGATATTGATCTAGTAGATCCATAAAATTTTTTCCAATTGGCTCAATAGGTATAAATACTGGTAAATTACTAATAAAATCATAGTATTTCTTTTTTGCTACATCATTTGGATTTGAGGGGTAAGTGATAGCTATAGTTTGTAATGTAAATTTCAAATGTGGTAACCAAACATTTGGGTTCAACTTCATTATATACGAAAGGATATAAAAAGAAAATGATTTTAACATATAAATGACATCTTATTCATCCTCTTATCCATATCAGTTTTGTAATAATTGTGGAAAAACAGGCCACAGTTATAATCAGTGTTCTAAACCAATAACAAGTAATGGTATTATAGCTTTTACTAAAATAAATGGTTCTATTAAATATTTACTAATATGTCGTAAAGATACATTAGGTTATGTAGAATTTTTAAGAGGTAAATATCCCTTGTATAACAAGGAATATATACAAAATATTATTAATGAAATGACCGTTCAAGAAAAAGCAAATCTATTAACTAAAGATTTTGATACACTATGGAAAGAATTATGGGGAAATTTTTGTGGTATTCAATATCGAAGTGAAGAGAAAAATTCACGTGAAAAGTTTAAAACAATTAAGGAAGGAATACATCTTTTTGATGACAACTTTTTTAATTTAGAAAGTCTTATTCAAAATAGTAAAACAAGTTGGACTGAACCAGAATGGGGATTTCCAAAAGGGAGAAGAAACTATCAAGAAAATGATATTTCTTGTGCTTTAAGAGAATTTAGTGAAGAAACAGGAATTCATAAAAATAATGTAATATTAGTTAAAAATTTTATCCCATTTGATGAAATTTTTACTGGTTCAAACTATAAATCCTATAAACACAGATATTTCATAGGATATATGCAAGATTGTAATCTACCTTGTAATATTCAAAAAAGTGAAGTTAGTCAATTTAAATGGATGAATTTAAATGACTCTGTTAAATCAATAAGACCTTATAATTTAGAAAGGATTCAAATATTAAAGAATATAGAAAATGTTTTGCTTAAATATAGTTTAATCTCATAATATATTAATAATGTCTAGTAAAACCAAAAAAGAAAGAGAAGTCAAAACAAATAATACAACTAGAAAAACGTGGAATTCTAATGTTGCACGCCACATACCATTTAAAATTAATGGACAATTTATAAAAGATATAAATAATGATAAAAGAGTTAGATATGAAAAATTGAAACCAGGGGTAACAGCATTTTTACCTGAAAATAAGCCTGGAGATGTAAGAAGACGAATTCCAAAAAAGAAAGATAATTGGAAACCAGAAGATGTTATAAAATTTGATTATTTATTAAAAAGATATAGCGACAAGACTAATTATAATTTAACTAAAGAAGATGAAATTAATATAAATAAATTATTAAACTCAAAAGGAATTAGAGAAGATGAAAATACACCTACTCCTCCAGAAGAAACAAAAAAAGAAATTAAAAAACAAGAAACACGAAAAGTTTCAAAACCAGAATTACAATCTAAAATACAAGAAGAAGAAGAAGAACAACAAGCAGAACCAGAAGCAGAACCAGAAGTAACTGAGAAAAAGGAACTTGAAAGTAGTGATGATGATTTAGATCTAGATAATGAAGTTACAGTTATACAAAATATTGAAAGCGATGAAACGTGTAAACAACTACTAGAAGGTAAAAAAAATAATATTCAAAATAAAACTATTAGAAGAAAGGTTTTAAAATGTTTAGAAGAAAAAAATAAACAAGATTTTATTGAAGCTAAAGAAGACACAAAATTATATCCAAATATTATTGATCCAAATTTTACCAAAAAATTATCTATAAAGAAAGAATTTTTTGATACTAAATTATATTCTAAAAAACATCTAATTGATAATTTAGAAGAAGAAGCAGACAAATTATGTAATCCAAATTTTGAATTTGAACTTGAACCACACCAAATGTTTATTAAAAATTTTATGTCTTTTCAAACACCATATAATAGCTTATTAGTATTTCATGGACTAGGAACAGGTAAAACTTGTTCAGCTATAGGAGTTGCTGAAGAAATGAGAACATATTACAAGCAATTGGGTATTAATAAAAAAATATTGATTGTTGCCACTCCAAATGTTCAGAAAAATTTTGAATTACAACTTTTTGATAAAAGAAAACTAAAAAATATTAATGGATTGTGGAATATAAAAGCTTGTTCTGGAAGTAAATTTATTAAAGAAGTTAATCCTATGAATGTTAAAAATCTATCTGAAGAAAAAGTCCTTAAACAAATTAAAAAAATTATAAAAAGGTCTTATGAATTTATTGGATATATTGAATTTGCTAATCAAATTAATAAAATTGTTACAAAAAAAACAGATAAATCTAAAATGGCTAAAAAAATTAAAGAAAAATTCTCAGATAGATTAGTTATTATTGATGAAGTTCATAATATTAGAACACAAACTAATAGTTCCGATGATGATAATGAAAAAAATAGAAGAACTATTAAAAACTTTTTGGATTTAGTTACTTATGCTGATAATATGAAATTGTTATTATTAACTGCTACCCCTATGTTTAACAAGGCTAGAGAAATTATATGGCTAACTAATCTTATGAATCTTAATGATAAACGCTTTCCAATAAAAATTAAAGATGTATTTAATGATAATGATGAATTTGTTGAAGGAGGTAAACAATTACTCATAGATAAACTTACTGGTTATGTAAGTTATCTTTCTGGTGAAAATCCTTTCACATTTCCATATAGAATTTTTCCAAAATATTCTAATAGTCCAGAGTCATTATTAAATTTATTAGAAACAGATTGGAATTATCCTACAAAACAAATTAATAACGCTTCCATAAGAGATATCAATAAAATCAAATATTTAGACCTTTTTATGACTGACCTATCTGATGAACAACAACAAATATATAATTTTATAGTTAAAATGTTAAAGAAAAAACATAAAATTTTAAGTCAAGAAAATCCAGGTATTCCATATACTATTATTGATGGTCCATTACAAAGTTTAAATATTTCTTATCCTCATGAAAAATTGGTTGATAATCCAGAACTAGATGAAAATATAGCTAAATATTTTTATGGAAAAAGTGGCCTTGAAAGAGTAATGGAATATACTAAATCAAAAAAGAAAAATTTTAGATACGTTAAATCAATATTAAATAGATTTGGAAGAATTTTTAGTAGTGAAGGTGATGAACAATCTCCACTAAGAAAATATAGTTCTAAGATATATTCTATTATAAAAAGAATAAAGCAAAGTGAAGGAATTGTAATTATTTATTCTAATTATATTGATGGTGGATGTGTTCCTATGGCTCTAGCACTTGAAGAAGCGGGTATAACCAGATATGGAAATACTAATTCTTTATTTAAAAATCCTCCTGTTGATAATTTTAAAGTTAATGGCGAAAATGCAAAATATATTATGATAACAGGAGATAAAGACTTGTCCCCTAGAACAGAAAGCGATTTGGCTGCAGTAACCAGTCCACTTAATACAAATGGAGAAAAGGTAAAAGTTGTTATTATATCTAGAGCAGGTTCTGAGGGTTTAGATTTCAAAAATATTAGACAAATTCATATACTAGAACCTTGGTATAATCTTAATAGAATAGACCAAATTATAGGACGTGGTGTTAGAAACAAAAGTCACTGTGCTCTACCTTTTACCCAGAGAACTGTTGAAATATTTTTATATGGAACTAAACTACAAGAACCTTCTATAGAAGCTATTGACCTTTTTGTATATAGAACAGCAGAAGTCAAATCAATTAAAATTGGTAAAATTACTCGTTTGTTGAAACAAAACTCAATTGATTGTCTTCTTAATA
>CESP01043205.1_pt1 | contig 13446 bp, 20 predicted proteins | sample 531211 | NCBI WGS metagenome assembly CESP01 (sample SAMEA2622074, study PRJEB7988) | marine metagenome | biome: marine biome (ENVO:00000447); feature: surface water layer (ENVO:00002042); material: "saline water (ENVO:00002010), including plankton (ENVO:xxxxxxxx)" | depth 5 m | reverse complement strand
TGGTACTGAAGCCAGGTCAGTAACAAAGCCCGATGGCACAACTATTGTTTCAGTTTTATTGGTATCTCTTTTAACCTTAACACCTACACCTTTCAACGAAGCTATCTCATCAACTGTCAAGTCCGCTGAAGTATATGACAGATCTCTTCCTAATGTCCACTTACGAGGTGGATTGAACTCTGCCATAATCTTATTATTAAATTTTCCCATATACTTGCTATCTCCTTATGCAAGTATATTTATCTGCTAATATAATTTATATGTAATTGGGTATGGAGCGGGTGAGGAGAATCGAACTCCTAGCATCAGCTTGGAAGGCTGAGGTATTACCACTATACGACACCCGCATTAACTCATAGTATATAATACTTGTAGCTGATTTGTCAACCGAATACGGCGAAATATTTATTTTGATAACACTAAATACAGTTATAGGGAATATAAGCCATGAGAAAACGCACTAGATCAATATTACAGGAATTGAGTTCTATCAATAGAACTAGCAATAACGATGCCTTAATACAGTCTACAGGTAACAATCTGATAGAAAGCAGTATCAATCTGCTAAATCGTATTACAGAATCATATAGTCCTGAAGTTGCACAAGAAATGGAAAGACGTTTTATCAACAGTATCAGAAGTGGCGATCCTAGAAAATTCAAACGCGGAATTGACAAGATAATTGAAGATAAAAAGGATCCAGGCAATGATATTAAATGAAGGCGGTAACGTATTTAAAACACCAGACGGACAAGACGCAACACAGAGAATAAATCAAGCTGATGTTGAACCAACACTTAAATGGTTGGAGCAGATCACAGGACTAGATCATGTAAACTTCATGCTAGGTAGCACAGGTATCAAACCTACCAGTGGTGACCTTGACGTTGCAGTTGACAAAGAGAAGGTCAACAAAGATGCTCTTGTAGGAAAACTTAAAGCATGGAAAGATAAGAATGCTTCAAAGGACGAAGACAGAGCCTGGATAGCAAAGTCAGGTGTAAGTGTTCATTTTAAAACTCCAATCAAAGGTGATCCAAAGAACGGATACGTACAAACTGATTTGATGTTTGGAGATCCGCAATTTATGAAGTTCGCATTACGTGGTGCGGCAGACAGTGAATTCAAAGGACAACATAGAATGATCATGATAGCCTCTGTTGCAAAAGCACAAGGTTACAAATGGTCACCAACTAACGGATTGGTAGATAGAATTACTAATGAGCCAGTAACCAAAGATCCAAATGAAGTTGCAAAGGTATTGCTAGGAGATGGTGCTAAGGCTGACGATATGAGAAGTGTTGAAACAATCAATGCTAAAATTAAATCAGATCCTAACTACGAAAATTTAGTTAAAGATGCAAAAGACTACTTTGAAAAAGAAGGCTTGAAGTTACCGTAATGAAATTTGAAGAATTTAAAATAGTAAATGAAGGTGCTCGTATTGACCATGCAGAAGATGTAATCTTCTTTGAAGGCAGTAAGGGTGCTATCAGAGTTTTAGAAGCTTTCAAAGACTTGGCGGCAGGTGACACACAATCAACAACAATTAAATGGGACGGAAGCCCAGCAGTAATATTTGGCAGAGATGACAAGGGTGAATTTATTTTTACTGACAAGTCAGGCTTTGTTGCAAAAGGTTATGACGGAAAAAGTAAATCAGGAGACGACGTTGAAAAAATGTTGTTAGGCAGAGGTAAAGGTGGTGACAAGCCAGACAGTTACAAAGCATTCGCAAACAATATGAAAAATGTTTTTCCTGTGTTTGAAAAGGCAATACCAGAAGATTATAGAGGCTACTTCAAAGGCGACTTGTTATACTTTAACAGGCCCCAAGAAAAAAATGGCACATTTAATTTTAAACCGCAATTAGTTTCCTATACCGTACAAGCTGACAGTGACATAGGTAAACGTATTGCCCAATCGGATGCTGGGGTAGTGATTCATAGAATAGTTGACCCTGATGGAACTGAAAAGCCTTTAACAGATTATGATATATTTCAAGGTAACAGATTATTAGTGTTACCTCCTGTCACTGTACAACAACCACCGCAAATAGATATGAGTGGTATTAATAAATTAAGTGCAACCATTAATGCAAACGCAAGTGCATTAGATTCTTTATTGGACAAAAATAAATTAAAACAAATGAAAGTCTCAGACTTTTCAAACATACTTTATACATACACAAACAGCAAGGTAGATACAGGCTTGAACAACTTAGGCAGAGATTTCGTTCGTTGGTTACAAAGTAGTGTAGTCAGTAAGCCGAAACAAGAAAAGATAATCAACTACATAAATGAAAATATGAAAGCCTTTGGTGCTTTATGGCAAGTGGTATCCGGCATAATGAATGTCAAGGATAACATTATAAAACAGCTTGACGCACAGTCAACTGATGTCAAAGCATCAATAGGCGATACTCCAGGTGGCGAAGGTTATGTTATGTCACGCCAAGGTGGAGATTTAAAATTTGTTAATCGTGCTGGATTCAGTGCGGCAAATAGAGCAATTAAAAGGGAAGGAGCAAACATGAAAGCGAGTGAATTTATTCCTGAAAATCCAAGAATGACAGGTGATCAGTCAACACAAAACAAAATGGCAAAGATCGGAAGAGTCATAATGGATATGGGCATGAAAATGAACAAAGACGATGAAGCTATCGCATTAGGAAATAAACTATCTAAGTTAGGTGATGCCTTGACACAATTTGGTGATCCAGGTGGACCAACTAGCTTTGCTGACTTACAAAAAGTAAGTGAACTTGATTTAAAACAAATCAAACAAGCAATGGCTGTTGGACAAAAGATGCCTGATCCTGCTATTGGTTCTGTAAAAGATCCTGAACCATCTGCAGATGATGATGACGATGATGATAGAAGAGAGCCTAGCGATGACGAAATCGATAAAATGGCTACAAGTTACGCACAAGGAGCCTAACTAATGCAACTTGATTTTATAGAGGAACTCTATGAAGCAAGAATGACTCGTAACGCAAGTGATGTTTTAAAACTCACTTACAATGATTGTTGCGAGAGATTGTACTTGTCTTTACTAGTTCTAGAACTATTGAGAAAATATCCAAGGTATGTGCCTATTGCTATGGCTTATGCAAAGAAAACACACGATACTTCCTATAAACGTTTTCAGATACATGGCACAGACTTGCATAATTTCATCTACTTCGCAAACGGAGATGATGAAGCTCTTTCCAAACTTAAAGATCCCGATAGTGCTAGACTAGTGGCAAGACGTACCAGTGTGCCATTGAATGGCTTGAATAGATACTTAACAACATTAGGTAACGGACAAGCATCAAGAACAAGTGATACATTTATAGGATTAGAGTCTGCCTTAAAGATATCTAATGCAGATTATAAATCCATTAGAAGATCGTTAATGAGTTTTCAATCATTAACAACAATGGACAAGAAAAGAATAGCAACAAGATTGTCCATTGCCGCAAGAGCAAAATTAAGATCAAGTGATCTAATAGTGCACCTTGAAGAACTTGTTGCACAAAGAGACTTAGAAACAAGCACAGTCAAAGACAATGAACCAACAGTAAGTTTACCTGATATCTCAGTCACTGCAAGAGACTTGTCTTTGTATAGATATCTTGTTGGATCTAAAAATTTAGTTGGTACAAAGAAGTTCTTAGAAATGGCCAAAGACGGCAAAAGCATTCCATCACAGTTTGTAAAAAGTTACTTGCCTGCAATTCTAATAGTAGATAACATAGTTAAAGCAGGCCCCGGATATGTGCAAATGCTTAGAAGTTTAGAAAATAGAGCTAAAAAGAACCGATAATCATACTTTTTTCCAAAATAATATAAATACTTGTAACCAAAGAGCAAGAGAAACGCTCTAAGGCCATTAGAAAATAGGAGAAATAAAATGGCAGGACCAAGTAGAGTATCAGGATTCGGCAACTATGTTGTAGGATCTTACAGAACAAGTGCTAACATCGGCGCTTTCTTAGTAACAGTAAAAAATGCCTCTAACGCGGCAGTAGACATTAGAGCAGAAGACGATGCGGCTAATGAAGCTGTTGAGGCAATTATGATGGCAACTAACACACTAGGTGCATCTTTCACTGATTCCAACGCAGGAACAGGAACTATCTTAGTTGACAGTTCACAGTGGGACGCGGCTTCTTTACAAGCGGCAATCAGACACTTAGGAACAGCAGTTGGACCAAACAACATTGACATGAGTTTGTCAACTGTTGCGGCGGCTTCTACATTAACAGCGGCGTAAGTCTAAGTTAATAAGAAGTTTAGCACAACTAAACACACTAAAGGGCTCGGATTTATTCGAGCCCTTTTTTTATGGCTATAAGTAGTAATATGAACTTCGAAGTCGCAACATTAATTGATATCACTAACACAGGACAAACCAAATTCCGTAGCGATGATAGAACAGCTATCAACCAACAGGCAAATTGGAACACATTCCTACAGGTGATAGGGCTTAGAGCAAACCCATACTTCAATGAAAAACCTATCATGGTTAGTGATCTAGACATTACTGACAGTGAGTTCGGTGAATCATTCAAAGGCAAACATAATGTATGGCATTTCAAGTTTAACATTGAGCAGGAAGGTGCTTTATCCGTTGATGCACTCAAAGAAGACTTCAATTTGGTGCCTGTTATTGCAGGACTTAATGAAAGTGTCACGATAAATAATAATGCTTTTAGAACTAAAGATGAAGCAAGTAAAAACATCATTTTTAAGTTAGCAGATAAAAAAAGCTAGGCACACGGTAAATATATAAGTAATAGGCAAACTTACTTTAGGCGATTAAATTTTAGGCCCCTTCCACGATAGAATAAGGAACGGAGAGAAAAGATGGCAAGAGCCACTAGTTTAGAAAAAGAAAACTTAGAAGCACACGTTGATTTGTGCGAACAGAGATATAACAATTTAGAGCTTCGTCTCAGCAAGATAGAAGCGAAAGTTGAACACGTTCACGCCGATATCACACATGGCAATAAGTCAATGGTAAAAGTTATAATTGGTGCAACAGGCACAATAATAGCTGGTTTGCTCTCCACAGTCGTAGTAGTCCTTATTAACTTTACATAATCCATCCTAATTACTTTACATCTTTAACAACATAAATACACGTATGCTAGTACGTGAAATATATGAATCATTAACTGAGAAGCAGATATGGGCAAGATCTGGTAAGAAGGTCGTGCGAAAGTATCGTTGTACAGCAGGCAGACGCAAAGGACGTATTGTAAAACAAATGAGCCAATGCTTTGCCTCACCTAACATGAAAGCTAGAATTAACATGAAACGTACAAGAGCTAGGTTAGGTGCTAAGATGATGAGAAAGGCTCGTAGGACTAAAAGAGTAAATCCAGCTAGTCGTAGAGTACAAGCATTAAACAAGGCATCGAGAAGATAATGTTGATCAAAGAGATAATGACAGAATCAATCAAGGAAGGCGTTGTTCAGATATGGGGACGAAATAAAGGAAAACTTGTACGTAAATATAGATGTACCTCAGGAACACGTAAAGGTAGAATTGTTGCACAACCTAGTACCTGTAATGCACAGAAGAAAGTAGGAAGTGCTATTAATTTAAAGAGAGCAAAGGCTAGACGTTCAAGTGTTATGAAAGTTAAATCAGCTCGTATTAAAAGAGCTGGAGGACTTACAAAACGTTTAACAAAAGCAAACGTACAGAATACACAAAAAAGGTATAAACCTGTTAAAGCTAAAAAGGCTCGCAAGTTTAAACCAGGAAGAAGAAGCAAGTAATGAGAGCAAATGAATTCATCAAGCCCAAGGAAGACGAGACAGTTGTAGAAGTAGTACCGGCAATAGGAGCGGCCATAGGTCGTGTAGGTGCTAAAATGGGAACCGCGGCGGCGAAGGCTGGTGTAAAAATGGGAGCTCAACTTGGAAAGGTCGGAGCCAACAAGGCCAAAGGTATTGGTCAGGCGGCAGTGAAAGCCGTGCAAAAAGCACAAAACAAAGTTTCAAATGCTATCTTGAAAAAAGGTAGCCAAATCGCAATGCCAACGCAAAGTGGAAAAGAAACTGAATTTGATATAGACGATGTTAAAGGTGATATGGTTACATTAAAGAATCCAGAAGCCAAACCTGGAGAGCCACAAGCATTCGTTTACAATAAAAAAGAACTAGATTCTATAGTGAAGAAGAAAGCAGATCAAGCCACAGGTAATTCAATGGCAGGTAAGGTAGTCTAATGAAACTTAATGAACTGGTTGGAGAATTCAGTATACACACAACTAATGAAGAAAAAGAAGTTCTTGCTAGAATGCAAGACTATCCTATGCCAATCATAAGTTTTCCCGAACGCGAACGTTTCGTTATTGAAGGGCTAATTAGAAAAGCTCTGGTAAGTAAAATTACCAATAATGGAAATGTAATGGTAATTGCAAATGAATCCTACTAAACTACAACAAGACCTAGATGAAATAATGGAAAATGGCCTGCAAAAGGTCCATATGCCTTATGTCAAGGGCAAAGGCAAATCAGTTAGGATTAAGAACACAATATTCAGAGAATCCAAAAAAGATGGAGGATTCTTATTGTTTGACGTTGGCACACACAAACGAGTATGTACAACCTTTAGTAAACGTGGAGCCATTGCTTATGCTAAAGCAAGAGCAAGGGCAGATGATAAAACATTAATGACAGTCCTACATTTGGACTCAAAACTTAACAAACATTACATGGATAGCATATTTCACAAGAATACCATAGAACAAACCCAGGACGAAATGCGTAAAGAGACGGCTTATATGCGGTTTGAACTTGCAAAAGACCACACATACGACTATATCTGCCAATTAGACGAATACATATTTGATGATTGATGATAAATAATAATAACATATAGGAACGGTGCTATGAAATTAGATGAACTTAAAATTACTTCAGCGAATGACTTGAATGAGTCTTTAGCTAAAACATTCGGAACGAAGTTACGTTTGAATGATTTTACTAATGAGCAATTAGAAGACGCTCGTAACAAACTTAGAACACAATTAAGTCAAGTTGAAACCAACGAAAGTTTCGAAACCGTTCATACTAGCGATGCTTATCAAAAAGGCAAAATGATGCTAGACACAATCAACCGTGAAATTGAAGAAAGAGCTAAAGCAAAGCCAGACTTTTTAGATTTAGACAAAGACGGTGACAAGAAAGAGCCAATGTCAAAAGCCGCAGATGAAAAAGGTGATGACAAAGAAGGCGATTCAAAAGGCTTATCAGCAAAACAAAAGAAATTACCAGCAGGCTTACAAAAAGCTATTGCTAAGAAAAACGAAGACGTAAACGAATCAGACATTGATCAATATTCTGAAATTGCAAAAGTATATCCTAAGATTGCAAAAATGAAAATGGCGTTAGTTGACAAGGGCATGGAACCAGAAGATGCACACGATGAGGCTTGTGAAAAGTTTGATGTTGATCCAGATATGTGCGACAAATATATTGAAATGAAAAGAAGTGAACGTGAAAAGGTAAGAGAAGATGCTAAAGGCAAGATGCCATCAAAAGCACACATCATGAAAATGTGTAAAGATGGTAAGACAAAAGCAGAAATTTGCAAAATGCACCCAGATTGCGATCAAGGTAAATTAAAAGATATGATAGATAGTTGTAAAAAAGAAATGAATGAAGCACTAGAAGGCTACATACAATTAATAGAGGGTGAAGAAGACAAAGCAACATTAGTAATGGCCGCAAAGGACATGGTAGATAGACTTACAGGCTGGATGGAAGACACAGCAGAAATGCAAACTGAATCAATGCTTGAACTAGGCGATAAGATCAGAGATGAATTAGGGTCAGAAAAAAGCGAAGAGTTTATTAATACTGTAAAACCAGCACTTGAAAATTTATACACAGTTTTTGAAACAACAAGAGAAGCACTAACAGGTGGCGTAGCCATCGTAACAGGCGAAGGTGCTCCGGTGGCAATGGGTGCAGATCCAGAAGCTCCAGCTGAGGAACCAATGGAACCAACAGTTGACCAGGAGGCCGGTGCTGAAGAACCAGTAGCAACTGACGATGAATTCGGAGCAAGTGAACCAGCAACAGGCGGTGAGGAAACGGCGGATAGAGAAAAACGAGAATCCGTTGAACGTAGCAGAAGATTAGGTCAGTTATTAACTGACTCAAAAAAAAAGGCTCCACAGGAACCAAAATAACTGAAGCCGAAAATTCAAAAGAGGCTTTAATCTCAACTTTTAGAAATATGATAGGTAGTGCTGACAGCAAAGGTCAGTCTGCCTATCTGTCTTTTGAAGCTCTCAATCAAATAATGACTAACATGGATCTACAACAATTTGATTACGATGGCTTCAAACAAATATATGATGCGAACCCAGATGTTCAAAAACTTGTCAAAAACTTTGATGACAAAGGTGTAACATTAACTACCAAACAAGAAGCTGACAGTGAAGAGCCAATGACAAAGACTACTGATCCAGCAGATGCAACAGTGGACCAAATGGCAAAAAGAGCAACCAACGCCGCTCTTTAACTTGACATAATCTATTTTTTGTTATATACTTTGTGTAATGAGGTATAACAATGAGCGAAGTAAAAATACTACCTAACCTAGTTTGGAAATATAATTATGAACCTGGATTTGATGTTCAGGCATTCTTAGACTATCAATCCAAAGAAGCAGAGTTTCATCAGACAGAAGCTGATGGAGGCAAGTCCACGGCAGGACATCCAAACCCACCACACGAGTGGGATTGCAACAAAGAATTTATGATTTGGTTAAAACCAAAGATTGATATCTGTTTACGTGAATGGGACGTTCAGTTTACAGATATAGTTGCCACAGGAAGTTGGACCAATATACACAATATAAATGCTCATACATTACCTCATGATCATGGTTCAACTAACGTGGTGGTATCAGCTTATGTACAGGTACCAGAAGACAGCGGTAATCTTATGTTTGAACAGTTAATGAGAACTAACTGGACACACTATTCAAGAATACCTGACAATACAATTCATGATTACTGGAAAGAAGTTCATGTGAAGACTAATGACGTGCTATTGTTCCCAGGATGGATGACTCATAAGACACAGGCAAGTAAAAGCACAGGCAATAGAATTACATTTACAATTAACACAGACGGAAGAGATAGGAATTATATACCATTATGAGTAGAACAAAAGAAGAAATAGTTGAAGAGATTAATTCAATAGTTGAAAGGAACATACAACCTAGTGTAGAGATGCACGGAGGTGTTGTCAAGTTACAAGACTTTGACATGGACACAGGCGTTGCACTAATGCTTATGTCAGGTGCTTGTTCCGGGTGTGCCAGTAGTTCAATAACATTAAAACTTGGCGTAGAAAATATGTTGAAACATTATATACCTGAAGTCAATGCAGTAGAAGGAGTTGATGATCCTAACTTCAATGATCCTTACTACACACAAGAACCAAATATGTATAGCAGTTGGGAAAACCCAGGTAAGTCATATGATGAAATGTTAGATGAACTAGAACAAGAGCCAAAGAAAGATGAAAACACAAACACAGATTGAAACAATCTACGAGAGACTTTCTGACTATTGGCCTAAATACAAAGACGCCAAGCCAGCCGCAAAGATACACAACAGAGCTTATCAAAGTTTGATAGGTGTTATGTTGTCAGCACAAAGCCAAGACGCCAGAACGGCAGTGGCTTGTAAACAATTATTCTCTTTAGCCGAAACTCCACAAGAAATGATTAAGCTCACACAGGAACAAGTCATAGAAGCAATTAGACCTGCAGGTTTATATAATGCAAAAAGCAAGAACATACTTGCAACAAGTAAAAAATTATTAGAGGAATACGATGGTCGTGTTCCAGACACACAAAAAGAACTAATGAAGTTGCCAGGTGTTGGTAAGAAGTCATCAGATATAGTAATGAGATTTGTATTTGGTAAACCTTACATAGCAGTTGATACCCATGTGTTTAGATTGTTATGGCGATTGGGTTGGACAGATAGTTTGGACGAAGGCAAGTCAAGTATCGTTGTCAACGAAACAACACCCGATAAGTACAAGTACGCCGCTCATATGCAACTTATTACTCATGCAAAAAGAGTGTGCAAAAGTAAAAAGCCAAAGTGCAACATTTGTGTGATAGATACAGAGTGTGATAAAAGACACATCGATGTTCCTAAATCACAACTGAGAAAGGTAGTAAATGGTTGAGAAGACAGAACACATGGCTCCGGATCCATATGAAGGCACTCCAAACGTAAATCCTAATTCAAACACAGAATTTCATAGTGCAATGAATCAATGGATCATAGATGTAAAGTGTCCCTTTTACGAAGAATTTTTAAAGTTATTTGAGAACGAAGAATACAGAGGCGAAGACGAAAGTAAAATTAAAACTACTTTCAGAGGATATCAATATGATGTTACTCCTAAGAATTTACCTGAATGGGGAGGCAATGTAGTGCGTTCGGATAAGATGAATCCAGACACACCGGAGCAAATAGGATTTCCAAGTTCTGAAACATTGAACGAAACAGAGTTTGAAGTGAACCCTGCAAATCCAGGATCTAACTTTCCACCCATTGATCAAAACAAGTTTGATAATATCAATTGGGAGAAACTTGTTAAATGGGTTATGGCACAGATTAGACGTAACCGTGTTCCTATCAAATCAATAAAGGTAAGCAAGTGTTGGTGTGTTGATTATAACGACGGAGGTTATCAAGCAATACACAATCACGGTCCAATGTGTATAAGCATGGTAATGGCAATGGATGCCCAACCAACAACAGGAACCAATGAACAATCTGCAGACAATGGTATGCTTTATACACTGATGCCTAATCCAGATGGAACACAGTTAATGACGCAGTTTGGTCCTTACCCAGGTAGAACTGTAATACTTGACGGCAGAGTATGGCATGGTGTTTATCCTGCAAAGAAACCACGTAGAACTTTTGTCGTAGACTTTGACTTTGAATACTTTGCTCCAGATGAGCCTATTCCAGGTATGGTACACAAATTAGACCCTGATAGACATGACTGGATGCAAGATGGAAAATAGTCACTTCGCTCCAGGACAATTTGTTATTGAAACTGAATACCCTGATTGGGAGAATATCAAACACATAATGATTAGAAGTTATGTGGAAACAACAGACTATCCAGACAGAACACAAAACACTTGTGATATCAACAACATCTCTTTAGGATTCAACGACTTCATAGTTAAAAAATTACATGACAACAATATTCCAATTGAAGAAATAAATGCTATTCACAGTTGGTACATTGACTACAAACCATATGGATATCAGAAAGTACACAATCATACAAACGAAGATTCACTTATTAGTACAGTGATGTATTTTGAAGAATCAGATGGTAGTTTAGTAACGTTGTTAGGACACACAAATACCGAAGTGCAACACATAGAAATAAATCCAACACCAGGCAAACTTGTGATACTGAATGGAAACGTTAATCACTTGACATATCCTAGTGCCAATAAAAGAAGTGTTCTAGTTATAAATTTTAAAGCGAGATGGAAAGATGACCTTACTAACGAAAAAGTTTAATTACGAAGAACTTAAAAAAGAAAGCGTCAACGGAAAAAGATTGTATGCTTGTCCAGATGGTAATAGTGTGGCTAGTGTCACAACTATCTTAGATAAAACAAAAGACAAGACTGGGTTAATCGAATGGCGTAAAAGAGTAGGTGAAAAGAAAGCACAGGAAATTGTTACAGAGGCCGCAAGTGTAGGTACTCGTATGCACAAATTTTTAGAAGATTATGTTGAAACAGGCAACTGGCCACCTGCAGGATCAAATCCTTACAGCCAACAAGCAAATGTCATGGCAACAACTATTAAAGACAATGCTTTAAGCAAAATAGACGAAATATGGGGTTCTGAGGTACAACTATACCACCCTAAGATTTACGCCGGCACTACAGACCTCGTAGGCGTCTTTAACGGTGCGGAATGCATCATGGACTTTAAACAAACAAACAAGCCTAAAAAGGAAGAATGGGTAGAGGATTACAAATTGCAGTTGACTGCCTATGCCCTAGCACACAATGAAATATACGGCACTAACATACAGGAAGGCCATGTGTTTATGTGCAGTAGAAACAATGAATACCAACAATTCGACATATTCCCAGATGAATTTAAATCATGGGAGTCTAAATGGTGGGATAGGGTGTATCTATACTATGACCAGTTTGCATAAATATAACTATAAGGAGTTATGCAGTGGCAATAGTACAAATATCAAGAATTCAAGTACGTAGGGGTCAGAAAAACGTTGGCTCAGGCCTACCACAATTAGCAGGTGGTGAGTTTGGTTGGGCAGTAGACACACGTGAACTGTACATAGGTAATGGTTCAGTTTCAGAAGGATCTCCAGCAGTAGGTAACAGTAAGATACTAACTGAACACGATAATCTGTTTAGTTTTGCAGACCAATACACATTTCAAAAGAACGTTGCTACTATGCAAACAGGAACAACTTCAATGTTGCCCGTTGCAAGAACACTTCAAGAAAGATTAGACGAGAAAGTAAGTGTTAAATCATTTGGAGCAACAGGTGATGGCAGTGATCAAACTGTCGTAATACAAAGAGCCATTGATCAACTTTATCTTAATAGTGCAACTAAAGGATCAACTGCAAGTAGAGTTACATTAGAAATACCAGCAGGTGAATATTTGTTGTCTGCAAGTTTAAAGTTACCACCATACGTAACCATAGTAGGTGCTGGACAGGACAAAGTTAAAATTACACAAGGCGGAAATGCACCTATATTTGAAACTGTAAACTCAGGATCAACACCAGGAAGTTATGCACAAGATAGTTCAAGCACAACATTAAACCAAGCACAAAAAATATTATTAAAAGGATTAACCTTAGTACAAAACACAACTAACTTAGGAATAAGTTTAGTATCATGTAAAGAAAGCACGTTTGAAGATTTAATTATCGAAGGTGCTTGGACAAGTGGTACTGCGGCAGGAGCCAATCAGAATGCAATTAGAATGAACAGTTTATCGACTGCGGTAAGTTGTAACAGAAATAAATTTAAAAATATTAAGATCAAAGGATTTGCCACAGGTGTTGTTTCAGACTATGATGTTGTAGAAAATGTATTTGACCAGTGTGAATTTGATACACTAAAATACGGAGTTTACTTTGGTGAGAATACAACCATAGGACAACAAGGTATGGCAACAGGTCCGCAAAGAAATATATTTACGGATTGTGAATTCCATGACATTGACCAACAAGGTATATTTGTACACAAAGGAAACTTCAACAGTTCAAACAACAATAGATTTACAAGTGTAGGAAACAATGGTGGTAATGAAGGAAACGCATCACACAGCATCATAAAATTTACAGATGGTACTGCTCTTAGCAATTATTCAACTGATGACTT
>CESP01086804.1_pt1 | contig 13490 bp, 9 predicted proteins | sample 531211 | NCBI WGS metagenome assembly CESP01 (sample SAMEA2622074, study PRJEB7988) | marine metagenome | biome: marine biome (ENVO:00000447); feature: surface water layer (ENVO:00002042); material: "saline water (ENVO:00002010), including plankton (ENVO:xxxxxxxx)" | depth 5 m | reverse complement strand
ATCAATAGCAATTATCAAAAAAGCTGCTGCCAAGGTTCATGTTAATGAGAGACAAATTTCCACTAAAATTTCAAATGCAATTATTAAGGCAGCGAATGAAATTATTTTAGGAAAACTTGACGATCATTTTCCACTTAAAGTGTGGCAAACCGGGTCTGGAACACAAACCAATATGAATGTTAATGAAGTAATTGCAAACAGAGCTATTGAAATTTTAGGTGGTAAAAAAGGAACAAAAAAACCAGTTCATCCAAATGACCATGTAAATAAATCACAATCAACAAATGATGTGTTTCCAACTGCAATGCATATAGCTATTGCCATTGAAACAAAAAATAAACTATTACCCGCTTTAGAACTTCTAAATAAAGAATTAAAAAAAAAAATATCAAAATTCAAAGGGATAATTAAAGTTGGAAGAACCCATCTCCAAGATGCGACTCCCTTATCTCTGGGACAAGAATTTTCTGGTTATCAATCACAAATAAATGACTGTATTTCGAGAATTAAAAATGCAATTAATGAAATTTATTTTTTGGCTCAAGGAGGTACAGCAGTCGGTACTGGTATAAACAGTGAAAAAAATTTCGATAAAAAGATTATTCATGAAATAAAAAAAATTACTAAACTACCTTTTAAACCAACAAAAAATAAATTTTCTGCATTGGCTGCTCATGATGAAATAGTCAATTTCTCTGGAACATTAAATACCACAGCAGTAAGCCTAATGAAGATTGCTAATGATGTGCGTTTTCTAGGCTCTGGGCCAAGAGCTGGATATGGTGAACTAATTTTACCAGCGAATGAACCCGGTTCGTCGATAATGCCAGGGAAAGTTAACCCAACTCAATCTGAAGCCGTGACAATGGTTTGTGTTAAAGTAATTGGAAACCATAATGGAATTACTATGGCAGGTTCACATGGTCATTTTGAACTAAATGTTTTTAAACCATTGATCGCTCATAATATTCTTCAATCTATTGATTTGTTAGCAGATAGTGTAAAAAATTTTACTTTATTTTGTATAAAAGGATTGAAAGCAGATAAAGCAAAAATAAAAGAATATCTTGATAACTCACTAATGTTGGTCACAGCTCTTGCACCTCATATTGGTTATGATAACTCAGCAAAAATTGCAAAAAAAGCACTAAAAAATAAAACTACATTAAAATATGAAGCTCTTAAATCTGGATTAATTAATGAAAAAGATTACAATTTAATAGTTGATCCAAAAAAAATGATTTACCCAAAATAAACTTTAAAAAAATTATTAACGAAATTTTTGAATGTTATTTTATTGAAGGGTTTTCTATTTGAATTAAATCTTTCTACAAAATCTTCAATTTTAGAACTTGATTTATTATCTATTTTAAAATTATCAAAACTCATTCTTTTCTGAGTAAAATTATAATTAAAATCAAATTTAATTTGTTCAATTTCTTTTCTGTAATTTTTCTTTATTTGAAAAGATTTATAAAAATCAATATTATCTTTGATGTCAAGAATGATCTTGCCTGTTAAATAAATTTCATCTTGATCATAACTCAATAAACTTTCTGTTAAGGATATTTTTAGATCGTCTTTCCACATTACATTTGAGTCAGAAAAAATTATGTTTCCACTTTCTATAGCAAGATTTAAAAATAAATTATTTAATTCATCAATATTAATAATATCTTTTACATTTAAATTAATATTTATATTTAGGTTTTCATTATTAATAACTTCTGATTTTATTAAATTATACAGAATTGAATCCTCACCAAATAAGTTTTTAACACTTAATCCCTCATAATTAAAATCTGCTTTAAAATAAAAAGGTTTAAATTCTATTAACCCGTTATACTTATTTTTCTGACTCCCTGCGAAGAAATTTAAATTTTTTTTATTTAAATTATATTTTAGTGAGGTAGTTTTATTAACAAACAAAATTTGCATTAATCCTTTCTGAATATCTGAGTCGTAAGTAATTTGATTATCAATATTAAGTCTTATTTTTTTCGAATTAAATTTTGTTGTCACAAGTTTATTAAACTTATCATTCTTTATTGTTAGATTATAAGGAACATTAAAAATTTCATTCTTTGACTTAAAAACATTAACTAAATTATAAGAATCATAATAAAACTCACTTTTTTTTATCTTATTTATAAATAATATATCGTCATTTTTATTCTTAAAAAAAATTTTACTATTCTTGATAATTATTTTATTTTCGCTTGGTTCTGTTTTCAATAAATCCTTGAAAAAAACTAAATCTTCTTTATAAATATTAAAAATAGTTTTATTAAATGTAAGATCATTTAATTCAACATGATTAAAAGAAAAAAAATTTTTGACCTTTAAATTAACCTTAAAAGTATTTACCAATGCAATCTCTTTATTTTCACGTAAGATCGATAAGTTTTTTACAACGAAGTGTGGTTTAGGCAATAATCCATATTTTACTTTTTCATTAAATTTAATATTAATATTATATTTTTTGAAAATTTGATTCTTTATTTCTAACTGTATAAGATCTTTGTTGTAAAGTGTAGGTAGTAAATAATACGAAATTATTAAAAAAATAATTGATATTAATATTAAAAAGGCTTTATTATTCTTAGAAAATTTTGATCTTCTAAAATTTTTAATAAAAAATTTTAATCCATTAAAATAACTTTCTAATGTGTTATTTATTGATACAAATTGACTCTTAATATTTTTAATAAATTGATTATGTTTAGGCATTATTTTAAACAACTTATATTAAAATTTTTTAAATGGTAAACTCTGATTTTTTTAAAAATCTTAATAAAGCCCAAAAAGAGGCTGTAAAACATATTGATGGACCCTTATTGATTGTAGCTGGAGCAGGTTCAGGAAAAACTAAAGTTTTAACAAGCAGAATTGCTAATATAATTAAAGAAAAAAAGGCATTTCCAAATCAAATTTTAGCTGTGACTTTTACAAATAAAGCGGCAAGTGAGATGCAAAGCAGAGTGAGCAATATTCTTGGGGCATCAGCAGTGGGTTTGTCCTGGCTTGGTACTTTTCACTCAATTTGTGCCAAACTTTTACGAAAGCATGCCTCTGCTATAAATCTTAATTCAAGTTTTACAATTATAGACACAGATGATCAAATAAGACTCATCAAAAATATTTGTAAAGCTAAGAATATTGATGTTAAGCAACTTGCACCAAAATATATCTTAGCAATTATAGATAAATGGAAAAATAATGGATTTTATCCTAATGAAGTAAAAGTAAATTACAAAGACATTTACGAAAAAATGATCTTACCAATTTATAAAATTTATCAGCAAAAATTAATTGATCTTAATTCATGTGATTTTGGTGATTTGATATTACATGTGGTTAAAATTTTTGAAAAAAACAATGAGATAAGAAACCTATACTCAAAAAACTTTAAATATATTCTTGTAGATGAGTATCAAGATACAAATTTTATACAGAGCAGATGGCTTAATTTATTGGCTGAAAAAAATAAGAATATTTGTTGCGTAGGAGATGATGATCAATCAATTTATAGTTGGCGGGGTGCAGAAATTAAAAATTTTTTAGAATTTGATAAAATTTACGATAATACAAAAATAATAAGACTTGAACAAAATTATCGTTCAACCCAAAATATTTTATCTGTTGCCTCCAATTTAATATCTAATAATCAAAATAGACTTGGCAAAATTTTAAAGACGACAATGGAAGATGGTGAACTAATCAAACTAAATTGTTTTAAGAATGGAAAAGATGAAGCTACTGGGCTTTCTGATGAAATAGAAAAGATTAAACAAAAATATTCTTATAATAAAATAGCTATACTTGTTAGGGCTATATTCCAAACTAGAGAATTTGAGGAGAGATTTCTTAAAATTGGAATTCCATATAGAATACTAGGAGGCATAAAATTTTATGAAAGAGCAGAAGTTAAAGATTGTGTAGCTTATCTAAGATTAATTCACCAAGAAAAGGACGATTTGGCATTCGAAAGAGTCGTTAATAATCCAAAAAGATCTATTGGGGACAGTACAATAAAAACGATTCATGAATATCAGAAAAATTATTCTCTAAGTTTAGAGGCTTGCTCAAAAAAAATGTTACAAGAAAATTTAATAAAACCAAAAGCAAAAATAGGTCTATTGTCATTTATAAATCTTTTAACAAAATGGAGAAATCAAACTAAAATTGAAAAAATTAACCACGTTAAGTTACTACAAATTGTGCTAGATGAGTCTGGTTATTCCTCTATGTTAAAGAACAAAAAAGATTTAGAAAATGAAAACCGATTAGAAAATATAAAAGAGCTTTTGAATGCAATGAAAGAATTTGATAATCTAGAAAGTTTCTTAGAACATGTAGCTTTAGCAACATCTATAGATCAAGAATGGGAGGGAGAAAAGGTAAATATGATGACTATGCATGCCTCTAAGGGATTAGAGTTTGATGTAATATTTTTACCAGGTTGGGAAGAAGGTCTTTTTCCAAATCAAAAATCAATCGAAGAGAAAGGTCAAAAAGGTTTGGAGGAAGAGAGAAGATTGGCTTACGTGGGAATTACTAGAGCAAAGAAAAGGGCTATAATATCATTTTCAATGAATAGATTTTATCAAGGAGATTGGATCGACAGCATGGCATCTAGATTTATTGATGAACTCCCAGAAAAATTTTTAGAAAAAAATTCATATTTTGATGAAAATAAAGATCAAGGTGAAGATTTTGAATTTAATCAAGATTTTGAAGTAGAAGATAATTTAAGAAGTCCAGGCTGGATAAGATACCAAAAAAGAATTAAATAAATGATCGAAGCTAGGATTAGAAAACTTAGAGATCAATTTAATAAGTTAAAAATCGATGGTTATGTGATACCTAAAAATGACGAATTTTTCTCTGAATACTCAAAAATAGACCGTCTTAAAATAATAAGTAATTTTAGTGGATCCGCTGGTTACGCTGTAATATTAAAACAGAAAAACTACTTGTTCGTAGATGGAAGATATTCTCTTCAAGCAAAGATAGAATCTGGAAAAAATTTTTCAATAATTGATTATCGTAAAATCATAAATTGTGATTTGTTCAAAAATTTAATACTTGGAATAAATCCAAAGTTCTTCGTTTCAAACCAAATTGAAAATTTTTTTCAAAAAAATAATAAAATCGAATTGATTAGTAAAGACTTGATAGGTTCAAGTTATAAAAAACAAAATAATTTTAATAAACCATTTTTTTCGTTATATGAAAATACTGTTGGTGAAAATTATAAGAGTAAAATTAGTAGAGTTTTAAAAATTATCAAAAAAAATAAATGTAATTCTGTTTTTATTAGTGCACCAGAGAATGTTGCTTGGCTATTAAATATTAGAGGACATGATAATCCAAATAGTCCAATACCTGATTGCCAATTATTTCTAAACAAAAATGGAAAATATTATCTAATCGCAGATAAAAAAAAAGTTAAGAATTTAATCAAAAATAAAAAAATTACTTCTAATCAGATTATTAATCAAAATGATTTTAAGTTATTTATAGAAAAACAAAAAAAAGGTAAAATTTTAATTGACCCAAAAACATGCTCTTTGTTTTTTGAACATATTATTAAAACGAAATTCAAAATTTCGATAAATGGAGATCCAATTTATCTGATGAAGGCAATTAAAAATAAAGTGGAAATAAAAAATATGTTAAAATCTCATATATTTGATGGACTAGCCTTAACAAAATTTATCTATTGGATTAAAGAAAAAAATAAAAAAAAAATAACAGAATATGAAGCACAAAATAAACTTGAGGATTTTAGAAAAAAAAATTCAAATTATTTATATCCAAGTTTTAATACAATAGCTGGAGCTGGCGGTAATGGAGCTATAGTTCACTATAGAGCCACAAAAAAGAATACAAAATATATTAAAAGAAATGATATCTTTTTATGCGACTCTGGTGGTCAGTATAAGTATGGAACTACTGATGTAACGAGAACAATCTGTTTTTCAAAACCTAAAAATAAGATTAAAGATATTTTTACTAGAGTCTTAAAAGGTCATATTGCAGTTGTTCAGGTAGATTTAGAAAAAACCAATACTGGTAAACTGATAGATAAAAAAGCTAGAAAATATTTAAGGGATAAAAATTTAGATTACGAGCATGGTACAGGGCATGGTGTTGGTTTCTTTTCTAACGTTCACGAAGGACCACAATCAATATCAAAATACAATAATATTAAAATTCAAGAGGGAATGATTTTAAGTAATGAACCTGGTTATTATAAAAAAGACCAATTTGGTATTAGAATTGAAAATTTAATCTATGTAAAAAAAAAGAATGATAAGTTATTTTTTGATAATCTTACTTTAGCACCTATTGATAAAGATTTAATTAATTTTAACAAACTAACAAAAAATGAAAAAAATTATCTTTTTAATTACAATCTTCTCATCTACTGTAAATTATATAAGTTTCTTAATGCAGATGAGAGAAAATGGTTGTTAAGTCTTTTTTAACATTTTGTTCCATTCCTCTTGACTTAAAACTTTTATATTTAACGACAAAGCCATATCCACTTTTCTTTTCGTTGGTTTTTGCCCAGCAATTAGAAAATCAAGTTTTTTTGAAATATTGCTAACAATTGAACCTGAATTGAGCTCTATCAGTGATTTTGCCTCTGCTCTGCTCATTCCATCTAGTTTGCCTGTTAACATGAAGGTTTTATTAGACAGCAAGCCTGTTTTTTTTGTTTCAATTTGATTTTTAATAGTAAGAATCTTCCCTAATTCCTCTAAAACCATAAGGTTTGTGTCATTTGAAAAAAAATTTTTTATTGAATTTATTTGTGTTTCTCCAATTCCATCAATATTTAGCAATTCTTGAAAATTATTTTTTTTTGATAAATTAATTAAATTTGATAGTTTTTTTAGATGTTTTGAAATTAATTTTGCATTTTCTAGACCAATGTGTCTTATACCTAAAGAATAAATAAATTTTTCAAGCGATATTATTTTTTTTTCATTTATTGAATATCTCAAATTAGCAACAGATAATTTTCCCCATCCATCCAGTGATGCAATTTTATCGAAGTTAAGTTTAAATATGTCTTGAGGTAATCTTACAAAGCCAATTTGCCAAAATTTTTCAACTATTTTTTTGCCAAATCCATCAATATTAAAAGCTTCTTTTGAAACAAAATGTTTAATTTTTTCTTTAGCAATTTCTTCACAATTATAACCTACACTAGAACATCTTCTTACTGCATCTTTTTTTTTTGTAATTTCATTATAATCTTTTATAGTCAAGGATCCACATGAAGGACAATGAACTGGAAAAATAAATTTTTTTGAGTCTTTATCTCTTTTTTTGATATCAACAGAAACAACATGAGGGATTACATCTCCAGCTCTCTCTATTATCACAGTATCTCCAACTCTTATATCTTTTCTAAGAATTTCATCCTCGTTATGTAAAGTTGCATTTGAGACAACGACACCACCTATTTTAACTGGTTTAATTTTTGCAACTGGAGTTAAAGCTCCTGTTCTGCCCACTTGAACATCTATATTTAAAATTTTTGATATAGATTTATTTGCAGAAAATTTATGAGCAATTGCCCATCTTGGAGCATTTGCAACATTACCTAATCTTTTTTGCAGACTCAGATTATTAATTTTGTAAACTATTCCATCGATATCAAAATCTAATTCTTCTCTCTTGTTTTCAATATTTTTATAATTTGACATTAAATCTTTAATTCCTGAAATAACTTTGTTTTGAGGATTTATTTTAAAACCCCATTTTTTTAATTTTTCTAAAAATTCAGATTGAGTGCTCACCCCAAGGCCTTTTTCATAACCGTAAGTATAAGCTATAAATTTCAGAGGGATTTTTTTTGTATCAGAAGGATTTTTTTGTCTCAGAGAACCAGATGCAGCATTTCTAGGATTAGCAAAATTATCTTTAATTTTTTTGAAATCAGTATTTTTTATAAAGACTTCTCCCCTAATATCTATTTCTTTTGGAAAATCTTTGCTTATTATAAATTTCGGAATATCTTTAATTGTCAAAAGATTAAATGTAATATCTTCTCCTAGTTTCCCATCACCTCTTGATAATCCCTGAATAAATTTTCCTTTTTTATAAGTTAAAGATGCAGATATTCCATCTATTTTTGGTTCAGCACTATATTCCAAAATTTTATCTAGTTTTTGATCAAGGAAATTCAAAATCTTTTTTTCAAAATTTTTTAAATCCTCTTCACTAAATGCATTAGCTAAAGACAACATTGGGACTTTATGCGAAACTTTTTTGAAGTTCTTTGAGGGTTTAAAACCCACATTTTTTGATGGTGAGTCTTTATGTCTTAAAAAAGTATAATCTTTTTCTAACTTTAGTATTTCTTTTTTGAGGGCATCAAACTCCTCATCACTTATTTTTGATGTATTTTTTTCAAAATACAAAAAATTGTTATAAGCAAATCTTTTTATCTTCTCTTTATAAAGTTTAATTATCTCTTCTTTTTCCATTATTAAAAAAAAGATTTTATCTTATCTAAAAGTTTTTTATCAGTTTCTTTATTTTTCTTTTTTATATTAAAACTATAATCTTTATTGAAAATTTTATATGACTGTTTGTACCATTCACTAGATTGATAATTATAACCTAATGTTTTTGCGTATTTTCTGGCTTCGCTCTCTAATCCTAGGATATAGTAAATTTCTACTAAACGATGCAAAGCCTCCTCGACAAAAATCGTAGTGCCATAATTACTAACAATAAACTTTAATCTATTAACAGCAGCTATCCACTTTTCTTTTTTAATATAATATCGTGCTATATAAATCTCTTTTGCAGCTAAAATATCTTCTATTAGTTCAAGCTTATACTTTCCATCTAAAGCATAATCCGTATCAGGATATTCTTTTATTATAAATTTAAAATATTTTTTTGCCTCTTTAAGAGGTTTTAAATCTTTTTTTTCATCGACTATACTTTCATAATAATTCATAGCTAACAAATAATATGCATAATCTAAATTTTTATTTTTAGGATACAAATTAATAAACCTTTCTAATTCATCTACCGAATTGCTATAATATCCAAACTGAAAATATGCATATGATGCCATTAAAGAAGATCTTGGCGCCCAGTCAGATTGTGGATAAAGTAATTCTGCTTCGTTAAATTTTTTTGCAGCAAACAATGCATCACCCATATCTAAAGCCTCAACACCAGCATTATAAGCCTCTATCATTTGTATTTCTAAGCTATCACCCTCTACTTTGGTCTTAACATCTTCCGACTTCTGGGAACAAGAATATAGTAAAATGAAAAAGGATATTAAAAAAAAGTTTTTCATAATGATGGGAAATATTTAACAGTTTTTTTATTAAAACTAAACTATTAAGCTATAGACCTTAAATGTCTTCTATTTAGTATTGTATTGGAAACTGCTTTTTTACTTACTTCAATTATTGAAAAATTTTCGTCCACTGAGAAAACCTTTCTAAGAAGTTGATTAGTAAGTTTATGACCACCTTGAGAGCATTTTATACTTCCTACAATTCTGTAACCTGATAAAAACAAATCACCCATACAATCTAAAATCTTGTGATTTACAAATTCTTTTTCATTTCTTAACTTTTCCTCATTCAGAATTTGATTATCTTTAACTACTATTGCATTGTCTAAAGAACCACCTAAACCTAAGTTTAATGACCTTAATTTTTCAATATCTTCATAAAGGCAAAATGTTCTGGAGTTAAATATGTTGCTTAAATCATCTTTGTAGACATCTATGCTGTTTCTTTGATTGCTAATTAACGGACTCTTATATTTAATTTCAAAATCAATATCTAAACTAAGCTTGCTTGGTTTGATTGATATTGTTTTATTACCGGATGAAAATTTAACATCTTTTTCAATTTTAATTATCTTAATTGGTGTGTCACTAGTCTGTATCCCAGCTTTTGTAATTTCTTCAACAAATATTTTTGCAGAACCATCTAGAATTGGTACTTCTTGATTATTAATTTCAACTAAAGCATTATCTATACCAATCCCGTAAAAAGCACCCATTAAATGTTCAATTGTCGAAACTGAAACTCCATTTTCATTCGTAATGGTTGTACAGAACGACGCATTACTTACATTGAATATGTTTGGTAAAATTATATTGTTATTTTTAATGTCAACTCTTTTAAAAATAATTCCTGTATTTGGGTTTGCAGGATAGATATCAAGGGCAACTTTTTTTCCACAGTGTAGTCCAATTCCCTCAATGTGGATTTTTTTTTTGATTGTTTTTTGGTTTAATACAGACATTAAAATATATTTATTACGGAACTTTAGAAGATCAAAAACAAGAAATATTACTAGAAAATACAATTTTAACTAAAAAAATTAAAAAATTTCTCAAAAAAACCTTGATTTTTTCTAGTTTTTTGCACTAACAAAATTTCATTATTATTATGGCCATCAATAATTTTCTGACACATAGAAAAAATATCCATTTTTTCATCTTTTTCATCTTTACAAAAATATTCCCTTATATAACTTGCGCTTAGAATTTGCTTAATCTCTATATGATAATTGCCTAATTTCTTTTTAAGTTCGTTAAATAATTCTTTTGAATAACACACAAAATTTATTTCTAATGATAAATTGTCAAATTTTATATTAACAGGTAAGGATGTGAAGGAATTTTCATCTACTAAATATTTATCTATTATCATATGAGCAATGACATTGTCATTATAATTTTCTTTTATCTGACTTCTGGCATCTTTAAGTAATAGACCTAAACTTTTTTCATTCAAAAAATTTCCATAATTTTTTTTTTTTAAGGATAGTTTAATCTTAAAAGGTTCTTGATGATCTATTATCAAAATGATCTTTTTTATAAATCTTTTAAGATATTTCTCAATTTGTAGGATATTAGAAGAAAGAAATTTCTCTAATTGACTTAATTCTGAATTGATTGATTCGTTTTCTAAAATTAATTCATTTTCATAAAGTTTATCTTTTGTATCATTTTTCCATATTAAAATTGATATTTTTTTTTTACTGATGTATAAGAACGTTTCAAAGCTATTTTCATTATTCATTCAAAATTACCTGTCCTTCTATTCTGTTATCTATAATTTTAATATTTTCAATTTTTTTTTTAGATATTAAGTCCATTGATGTATTTATACTTTGTAAAAATTTTTTTTCTGGTAATTTAATCAACAAACCATCTAATAATTCAATATCCCATCTACCAGAATCAAAAAAATAAATCTTTTTAATATTTCCATAATCTAGCTTAGATTTATCAATAGTTTTTTTTAATTTTATAAACTCTGTATTAGTAAAATTTCCAATCACAAAAGGTTTATCAATTTTACTATTCTTCGCTTTTATAAGCTTTCCATTAGATCCTATATAATAGTTAAAACCATTTTTGTGTGTGAAAGCTAAAATCCTGGTTTTTTTAATCTTTATTATAATTGTTGAAGGAAATTTTTTAAAAACAGAGTAAGTTTCAATTAAAGTATTTTCATCTAAAATTTCTTTTATTTGAAATGGACTTAAAAAAAATAAGTTTTGAAACTTTAGATAGGTTAATTTATTTTCAATTTCCAAATTTTCTATTGTATCAAGACCTAGTACTTGAATATTTCTTAAATTAGGGTAATCAATTTTTTTTAAAATTCGATTATTTACAGAACTAAGTATTAAAAATAAAAAAAAATATATGAAAATTTTTTTATTTTTTTTTTGAGGCATCTTTTAATATCAGTTCTAATAATTTGATAAATTTAATACCGCGATATGCTGCTATTTCAGGTACTAAAGATAAACTTGTCATTCCTGGTTGGGTATTAATTTCTAAAAGGTAAAATTTGTTTTTGTAAAATTTAAAATCTGATCGTGTAACACCTGCACAACCAATTAACTTATGAGCTTTAAAAGTAATATCCATTAGTCTTCTGTATTGAGTTTTAGTTAAATCTACAGGTATGATGTGCTTTGTCTTTGCTTTAGAATTATATTTTGCTTGATAATCATAAAACTTTCTTTTGGTGATTAGTTCAATAGCACCCAATTTTTTTGAGCCGATTATTGCTGCTTGAATTTCTCTTCCTGGAATAAATTTTTCGATAATAACTTTTCTGTAGCTTTTTAATGAATTCAATTTTTTTATAATATTCGATTTTGAACATATAAAAACGTTGACACTTGAACCTTCATTTATTGGTTTAATAACAACTGGAAATTTTAGCTCTTTGTTGATCAGGTTTATTAATTCTAAATTTGATTTATTAAATGAGTAGGAGATATATTTTGGTGTAAGTATATTATTTTTGATAAAAATTTTTTTAGAAAGGTCTTTATCCATAGCTATCGCAGATGGAGCAACACCCGAGTGTGTATAAGGTATTTTGGTAGTTTCTAGAATTGATTGTATATAACCATCCTCTCCAAACTGACCATGAAGAGCATTAAAAATAATTTTTGGTTTAAAAGATTTAATAACATCTAATAATTTAAAATTTGGCTCTGTAATTTTAGCTTTATAATTATTTTTATTAAGTTCTCTTGCTACTTGTTTACCTGTATCAAGGCTTATTGCTCTTTCTTTTGATATTCCACCTGAGATTATTAGTATTTTTTTCAAATTATTTTAATATTTTGATTTCTTTTTCTAATTTAATACCTGTTTTTTTCAAAACTTTTTCTTTTACAAAATCAATTAATTTTATCATATCCTCAAATTTTGCCTCTCCCTTATTGACAAAAAAATTACAGTGCTTTTCAGAAATATGAGCGTCTCCAAAACTTTTATCCAAGGGGACGGACTCTTTTATAAGCTCCCATACCTTTTTTTTTGTTTGTAATATTGGATTTTTAAAAGTACTTCCAGAAGTCATTATTTTTGAAGGTTGATTTTTTTCTTTTTCTTTTTTTAATCTGTTAATTTCAGATTGTATCTTATTGGAGTCACTTTTTGTGCCTTTAAACGATGCACTGAGAAAAATTAAATCCTCTGGTAAGTCATTTTTTCTATATTCAAACTTTATATTACTTGACGGTATTGTTCTTACATTGCCTAATTTATCTATTGCCTGAACAGAACACAATATGTCCTTGAACTCTTTACCGAAACATCCGGCATTCATCTTTATTCCACCACCTACTGTTCCTGGAATACACGATAAAAATTCTAAGCCGCTAATATTATTTTTCATTGCAAAATCTGATAAAAATTTATCCAAAACGGCACTACCAGCAATGATCATATCTTCGCCATGAAGAGAAATATTGTTAAAATTTTTACTTAGTTTGATTACTACACTATTTATTAAACCATCGGATATCAAAGTATTAGAACCTGCTCCTAAAATAAATATCTTTTCTTTATTTTTTAATTTTTTAAGAAAATTTACTAAATCTTTTAAATATTCAGCTTTAAAAAAAATTTTTGATTTTCCACCAATATTAAACCAGTTTTTTTTTTTTAAATC
>CESP01005406.1_pt1 | contig 13490 bp, 12 predicted proteins | sample 531211 | NCBI WGS metagenome assembly CESP01 (sample SAMEA2622074, study PRJEB7988) | marine metagenome | biome: marine biome (ENVO:00000447); feature: surface water layer (ENVO:00002042); material: "saline water (ENVO:00002010), including plankton (ENVO:xxxxxxxx)" | depth 5 m | reverse complement strand
ACTTATTCCTATTATGGATCATCTTGTGCAAAGTTTTTGTTTGGTGAAAAGAGCGTAAAAATCTACCAATACATATTTATTATTTTCGTGTTTATTTTTTCCATTACTTCTTTAGATTTAGCATTAAATGTCATTGATAGTGCTTTTGCCATGATGGCTGTTCCTACCTTGATAGCATCCATTTGGTTAGCCCCTAAAGTAATCGAACAATCAGATAAATATTTTGCTTCACTTAAGAAGTAATAAACTCAAATATTTTATCGACTTTTTGATTTCCGCCAAAGTAATCGATCTCTTTCTGATCCATTCCCTCTAAACTTCTTTTCAGACCATCTAGTGCGTCTTGAAAATTTAAAATTGATGACAGTTTTTGAAATCTAACGTTTATTGCAAATAAAGAATAATCCGGACTAATCTTACATAAAGTTTCCCTTTCTGATCTTACCACCCAGTCTTTAACCATCCCTTTAGGAAAACCTTCAGCTTTTAGGTGCATGCGGTGATCATCTCCATGTATAAACCAATTTTCTCTTAAAAAAGGTTTGTCTTGTGGGGCATTACTTATAAATTTTTCTATTGGGTTTCCAATCTTTTCATTAAGGGTTTTTACAGGTCTGTGAATTTCTCTGAGTGATTTTCCTATTTTAGATTTGATATTCCAATAACTTGGAGAGCAAATTGATGCTGCCAGCAGCCTTTGATTACCACTGCATTCTATTATGCAGAGGTCATCGGGCACTGAAAGAGATATATCTGCTATTAAATCTAAATAATTTCTGTCTTTTACTTTTAATTTCATAGCTAGCAAATCTTGCGCAGCACCAGAATCTTGAGTTGTAGCTATCACATCGTCATAGCGAGATGCAAAAAGATTTTTTTTACGAGTTTTTAAATTATTTGAAATACAAGTTGGAAACCATTGATTCTTTTCTATTGGTTTAAGGCCTAAGCGATATTTTTCCCTACCATTACCCCAAGGCGGATTCATCCAAAAATCATGGTCAATGGATTTTATTGAAGTCATAAATTATTTTATTATAGTGTGGTCAGACATACTGAACACAATTTTAATATGAAAAAAGTAGCAGTTATTGGAGCAGGGCCATCGGGCATTGCTGCAATCAAAAATTTTAAGGATCAAGATTTCAATGTTACAGCATTTGAAAGATGCTCAGGGGTTGGTGGTAATTGGCGATATAATGACCCGTCTGGACACTCAAGTGTCTTTGAAACTACACATATTATAAGTTCAAAATATACCTCGTATTATGAGGACTTTCCTTTACCTAATGATGCAGCTGATTACCCATCGCACCAAGAATTGCTTAGATATTTTCAGGCCTACACTGATCATTTTGATTTAGAGAGAAACATAAAATTTAATACTGAAGTCATTCACTGCTCACAAGAAGAGAATGATCAGTGGAAAATAAAATGGAAAGATTTAAAAGCAAATGATGTAAAAACTGAAATATTCGATGCTCTGGTGGTATGCAATGGTCATCACCATGAGCCCAGATTTCCTAAGTACGCTGGAAAGTTTTCAGGTGATTATCTACATTCTCATCAGTATAAAAAAGCATTGCCATTTAAAGATAAAAAAGTACTGGTTATTGGTGGAGGAAACTCTGCTTGTGATGTTGCAGTTGAAACTGCACGCATTTCAAAAACTACTGCAATAAGTTGGAGAAGAGGTTATTACTTAATACCCAAGTTTATGTTTGGATTAACCAGCGATATATTTGCTTTGAAAGCAAGATGGCTGCCAAGATTTTTAAGGCTTTCATTTATGAGGTTTATGCTTGAATTTATACAAGGCAAAAATGAGGATATAGGCTTACCAAAGGTGACCAATCATATTCTTGCAACACATCCTACGGTAAATTCAGATTTATATAATGCTGTAAGACATGGAAAGGTAAAACCTAAATGTGACATAGAAAAATTTGAAGGAAAAACGGTATATTTTCAAGATGGGTCACATGAGGAGTTTGATGCCGTAATAGCTTGCACAGGCTATAAAATAAAACATTCTTTCTTCGACGAAGACTTTATAAATTTTGAAGAAGGCCCCGTAAATCTTTTACACAGGATGTTACCAGCTGAAATTAAAAACCTCTACTTTATAGGGTTATTTCAGCCTCTTGGTTGCATCTGGCCAGGCGCAGAATTGCAATCAAAACTTGCTGCAAAACATCTCAATGGAAAGTGGAAGCCAAAAGGTAAACTTAGAGATTTAATTCAAAAAGAACTTCAAAATCCTGATGTTAAGCAAGTTGAAACTCCACGGCACACAATAACAGTTGATGATTTCTCATTCAGACATCGTTTAAAAAAAGAGCTCTCGAGAGCAAGCTAAAATGAAAACAATTCATTTTTTAAGGCATGCCAAATCTAGTTGGGATGATTTTGAACTAAAGGACTATGATAGACCCTTGTCCACAAGAGGAATTCAAGATGCAGATTTGATGGGGAATTATTTTAGATCAAAAAAAATAAAATTAGATCTGGTGATTTCCAGCCCATCAAAAAGAACGAAAGAAACAATTGAACATTTTTTTCAATTCGAGAGACCAAAAGTGCAATTTGAAGAATCTATTTACCATGCTTCATTGGATGATATTTTAAATGTAATTTTCTCAGTACCTGAAAATACAGAATCTATCATGCTGGTTGGACATAATCCTTCAATGCATGAAATCACCGAATATCTTAGTAATAAATTTGTAAACAAATATCCAACGTGCTGTTTAGCTTCTTTAGCAATTAATACTTATTGGAATAAAGTCGTACGTGGCTGTGCTGATATGAATTTTCTAAAAAAACCTAGCGAGCTTCGCTAGGTGATAAAACTCTATCTCTAAGAACGATTATGGCAGATGCCAATGTGGAGAATAATGTGTAACCAATAATTATTTCTGACATGAAGTTAAAGTAGCCAACACTAATGAGTGCAAGCACTGACAAAGATCTAATGAGCTCTAGGTAGTAAACAAAAGCCCTATTCTCATACATAAAAGAGGCAAAAACCATCAAAGTTACTATGTTGAATGAGATAAGCATTAAATCTACATATCCAATTGAAGCGGAATTAAAAAGGACTCCTTGTGTGTAAATACTGACAAACACTAGGTGAGTGAAACCAAAAATTTTTGCAAATAGTGTGGTATTTGTATCAAACTTCCTGAATTGTGTTAGATCATTCTTCTTTGTCGGATATTTCTCCGATACATCTGCTGGTCTCCATTTTGGCGTTGAAAACCAAAGAGCAATTTTATCTCTCCATCTTTTAGTTCTCCAAGTATCTTTTATCATTTCACTCCAAACCTCCAAGTTTGCCCAGAGAGGATTCCATGAATTCAATGGTTTTGAAGTTCCGTAAATTGGTTTTAAATCTTCTCGTTCATCAATGAAAGTTCCAAACATTCTGTCCCACAGAATAAAAACGCCACCATAATTAGCATCGATATATTCTTTATTTTGAGCATGATGAATACGGTGATTAGAAGGAGTAACTAAAATGTAATCTAAAACGCCGAGTCTACCAATATGTTCTGTATGCACCCAGAATTGATAAATCAAATTCAGAGCAGCAACGGTTACAAAGATCTCAACTGGAATACCCAATAGCAGCATTGGAGTATAAAAAATCCATTTGAATAAAAAGTCGGTTCCAGTTTGTCTTAAAGCAGTTGATAAGTTGAACTCCTCACCATGGTGATGAACAACATGTGAGGCCCATAGGACCTTTATTTGATGATGGGATCTATGCAGCCAATAATAACTCAAGTCATATAAAACAAAGGCTATGACCCACACGTATGGGTCATATGAAGCCAAGAAACCTAAATTGAATTGCTTTGCTATAAAAGCGTATACAAGGCCTTGAACTCCAAGACCAAGCAGGGCAGGGTATCTACTCATCAAACCCAAACCGATACTAGTTACAGTATCGTTTAGTCTATAATTATTCTTTTTTCTAAAGTAACCGTACAAAAATTCGCAGAAGATCATCAAAGTAAAAACTGGAACAACATAAGCGATTAAGTTTGAGGTATGCATTTTCTAGATTTAGCCCTTTTGTTAATGTTGTTTGTTTAGAATTAAATAGTCCCTGAGTTCCTTACAATGAATATAATATATTAGTTACTTATACTACTTCAAGAACAAAGGTATGAAATATTTTTTTATTAATTTAATTTTAGGCCTATTTTTTAGTATTCCAAATTGGTTTCTAAGGATATTTTTCTGGAGAAAAAGCAAATTTATCAGAGATAATTATTTAGATCAACAAACAAGAATTTTTTTAAAACTTTTAGATATATTTGGTTACAAACTAGATACCGATAACTTCAGCAGTATAGAAAGAATCAGGTCTAATAATGCGCGAATGAGCTTGAATATCAATAAAAAGCCTACTGAAAAAATGTCTTTCAATAATATTTTTATCAATGATGATAAATCAGTTTTTATAAGAGAATATCAGCCATGTAATATCCAGTCAGATCAAGCAATTCTTTTCTTTCACGGAGGTGGTTATGCACTTGGAAGTGTTGAAACCCATCATAATTTTGTGGCTTCAATGTCATTGTTTTTAGGCATAAAAGTTTATTCACTTGAATACGGTCTCTCGCCTGAAAATAAATTTCCCTGTGCTTTGAAGGACGCGAAAAAAGCTTATTTGATGATTTTACAGAAATATGAAAACAAAAAAATATTGTTATGTGGTGACAGTGCTGGTGCCCATCTTGCTGCGTCTTTATCGTACGATCTAGATCAATCAAATATACCTGTCCCTTTGGCTCAAGTTCTAATTTACCCTATGGTATGTCCATCCTTAAATTTTGAATCCATGGAGTTATTCAAACAAGATTTTTTATTAACAAAGGTCTCTATGAAATGGTTTTGGGATCAACTTAGATTTACTGAAGATGATAATGAAAACCCTAGATATAATTTATTAAAGCAAGGGGGAAAGAGAAGTTCAGTACCCAGGACGCTGATAATTACTGCTGGATTTGATCCGCTTCATGATGAAGGTTCTGCCTATGCAAACTTACTAGAAAACAATGGTGGTGAAGTCTTAAGACTTCATTTTAAAGATCTTATTCATGGCTTCGTAAATCTAACAAAGCTAAGAAAAGCAAATAGTGCAACAACAAAAATTTTTGAAACTATCAAAAAATATTTAACCAAATAATTGAATCTAATTGATCTAATTAGGGAAGAAGTTCTTCAACTTTTTTCAGAGCCTTAACCATAGCTTTTTTGACGTCTGCAGATTCTTTTTGATCAGAAGTACCTTTTGAGTAAACCAAATTTGTAAAATGCTCTTTGAGTTTTTCATTCATATCGACTGATTTTTCAGTAAATCTGTTTCTTAATTCTTCAAATTTAACCCTCGAAACCATTTCTTTTGGTCCCACAGGATCTAAGCCTGCAAACATTTGAAATCTAATTGCAGCCTCATTTAAGTCCATTGATTCAGCTGGCTTGCCATTTACAAACTCTGGTATTAGGTCTTCAGAAATTTTTTCTGAGCCTTTATCAATTAATTCTTCAAATAAATCTTGATAAGACTTAAGTTTTTCCTGAGCTTTTTCATTCCTTTGTAACATTGCAAAGTCCTTGATTGCCTTTTTAAATTTCTTTTCTTCTTGAGTACCGCGGAGGTTTTCAAGCTCAAGAAATTTTTGTTCCGCATCACCAGGTGAAACTTTTTTATCTCTTAAATCTTTAATTATTGCCTCCATAAAACCTCTAGACTCATCAAGTTCTTTATCTTTAATAGTTAAAATCGCATCGCATACAGTTTCAAATTTTAGGTTCACCTCTGGATCAAGTTTTTTTCCTGCTGGACCTAATGTTCTCCAATGTTCTTGAAGCTCTCTTATGCGTGCTACAGAAGCATCAATATTTTCCTTATCTAAAGCTTCAACTTCAGCTATAACTGTTTCTTTCTGTTTCCTGTTGAAGATCTCAACTTCCTCTAAAAGTTTATTTACTCCATCTCTTGATTCTTTAAATTTTTTATTTAAATCTTGAAAGTCCTGATCTGGCACTGGAGCGTATAATTTCCACTTTTCATGGATCCCTTTCAGGAACATTACAATTTGAATGACCGTTGTGTTTTCAACCGTTTTACCTGCAGGAAATGCAACTACATCTTTTAAAAGAGCCAACTTCTTGTCTCTGTTTTCCTCTTTCCTAGTTTCCAGAACCGCAAAATAATCTTTGCAAGGTGCCCAAGCTTGTTCGCATGCATCTTTAAAAGTAGACCATTTTTCTTTACTAGCGGTTTTGCCATGCTGATCAAGGTTTTGCCATTGTTTCTGCAATGAGTTAATTTTGTTAGCTAAGGATCTAGGCTCAAGTTTCTGTGCTTCTAATTTTTTAACTTCATTAATTAGCTCCGTTCTTTTGTCGGAGGTTGCAAATTCAGCCCAATCATCATATTCCTTTGCAGTAAAGTTTAATCTTTGAAATTTATGTCTGAATTTAGATGGGATAGGCTTTCCTTTTCCAAACTGAGAATTTAGCTTGCGCAAGTCTTTCTGTGCCTTTTTTATGTGGCCTGTAGAGAATAAACTCTCTATCTCGTTTAGTTGTTGATTAAGATTTATTGCTTTATCTCCCACAAATTAGATGAATATTATTTATAATTCCAAACAAATAGTATTTGAATGAAACGGATTTTAACAGGTATAACACCAAGTGGCTATCCCCATTTAGGAAATTATATAGGTGCAATTAAACCTTCACTAGACCTTTTGGATGGAAAGTGTGAATCATTTTTATTTATTGCAGATCTTCACGCAGTAATAAAAGTTTCTGATCCGTCTAAACTTGAGGAATTGAGCAACTCTATCGCGATGGCTTGGCTAGCGTCTGGATTGGATCCAAATACTACAAGTTTTTATCGCCAATCTGATATACCTGAAATAACAGAACTAGCTTGGCTGCTAAGTTGTATTACCGAAAAGGGTCTTTTAAACAGGGCACATGCCTATAAAGCTGCCGTGGATCAGAATAATGAAAGTGGAAAAAAAGAAATGGATGAAGGCATATCCTTGGGACTTTTCTCATACCCATTATTAATGGCTTCTGACATTTTGACACCAAATGCAACACATGTACCTGTTGGTAAAGACCAGCAACAACATCTTGAGATAACAAGAGACATTGCTGAAAAATTTAATAGTAAATACGGTAAGTTCTTTAATGTGCCTGAAGCAGTAATTCAAAATGAAAAAACAGTTCTTGGTATAGATGGAAGAAAAATGTCAAAAAGCTACAATAATATAATTCCTCTTCTATCTACCGAAAAAGAATTGAAAAAGTCGGTTATGAAAATAGTAACAAACTCTCAGGAACCTGGTGAAAAGAAAGAATGGAGAGATAATACATTATTTGCAATTTACTCAAGTTTTGCATCAGTTGAAAACCAAGAAGACATGAAAAACCTTTTTGAAGACGGAATAGGGTGGGGAGACGCGAAACAAAAGGTATTTGAGGACCTCAATTTAATTCTACTACCAATCAGAGAGAAATTTATGGAGCTCAGCAATAATAAGAAATACATTGAGGAAATTCTGAAATCAGGGGCTGAAAAAGTTAGATCACACACTATACCCGCTCTTAAAGAAGTAAAAAAATTAGTAGGCATTGGCAGACTTTAAATTATAATTATTTGCTAATAATTAATTGGATTTAGCTTAATTCACCCGTATATACTTAATTCTAATGGACGGAAATAGAAAGGCAGTTTTAATGATAAGTTTGGGCACGCCTGACAGCCCTGGCTGGTTAGATGTAGCAAGTTATCTCAGACAGTTTCTGAGTGATGCTAGAATTTTGAATATACCCGCGCTCTTCAGGTTCTTGTTGGTGCATTTTATTATCGTGCCGTTTAGGTCTTTTTCATCTTCAAAAAGTTATAAAGAATTATGGACTGAAAGAGGCTCTCCTCTTAAATATCATATGGAAGACCTGACTCTTAAGGTGCAAGATAAACTTAAAAATTCTCATGACGTTTTTTATGCTATGAGATATAAAAATCCTTCTCTGAAATCTAAACTCAAGGAGCTTGAAGAGGTTGGATATGACGAAGTTGTACTATTTCCAGTATTTCCTCAATACTCATCAGCTGCGAACGGATCTTTTCTTGATTACGCATTGAAAGAAATTTCTAATTGGAATGTCATTCCCACAATCAAGACTGTAGATCAATTTTACGATAACGAAGATTTTCTAAATGCATTTACGGAAAATATTTCAAAATTTAACTTGAATGACTACGATAAAATAATTTTTAGTTATCACGGGCTGCCAATGAGCCAACTAAATGATGTTTACACAGACGGTATTTGTGACGATAGGGAATGTGAAAGTGGCGTTGAAGGTGATAATCATCATTGCTACAGAGCTACTTGCTATGAGACAACGAAACTACTTGTAAATAAAAATAAAATTGATCCCACCAAAACAATCACTGCATTTCAATCAAGACTAAGTTCAAAATGGGTAAAACCTTTTAGTGACAAGGTTTTAGAACAGTTTGCTGATGAAGGTATAAAAAAAATTCTTGTAATTTCTCCCTCTTTTACAGGAGATTGTCTTGAAACAATCATTGAAATAGGTGACGAGTATGAGGAACTTTTTTTAGAAAAGGGCGGTCAGAAACTTGATTATGTTCCTTCGTTAAACTCGAATGATAGTTGGGTAAAATGTATAGTAAACATAGTCAGGGAATTATAAATGAGAGAAACACTTCAATTACAAAAGAAAGCATTTATTGAAAATGGCCAGCCCACCTACAATCAAAGGGTTGATAGCTTAAAAAGATGTATTGCATTATTGGAGACCCACGATGTTCAAATTGTTGAAGCATTAAACGAAGATTATAAAAATAGATCTGAAACAGAAATAATGACATCAGAAGTAATTCAATCAATAAGAAATCTTAATTTCACTATTAAGAACCTAAAAAATTGGATGAAACCTTCAAGAAGACCATCCTCATTCATGGCTGACCTATTAGGTTCAAAGGCACTTATGCAGCCATCTCCCTTAGGTACTGTAGGTATAATAGCACCTTGGAATTTCCCGATTGGCATGGTTTTTTACCCAACTGCATCAGTACTTGCAGCAGGTAATAGAATAATGGTAAAACCTTCAGAATTTACTCCAAATACCGCAATATTAATTAAAGAAGCAGTAGGTAAATATTTTGATGAATCAGAGTTTGCTGTATTTCTAGGGGGGCCAGATGTTGGCGCAGAATTTACAGCTCTTCCCCTTGATCATCTCTTATATACAGGTAGTGGAGCTGTGGCAAAAAAGGTTGTTGCAAATGCTGCAACAAATCTTGTTCCTACAACATTAGAATTGGGCGGAAAAAGCCCTACTATTATTTCTACAGATGCTGATCTCAAATTGGCAGCAAAGAGGATTATGTTCGTGAAAACTTTAAATGCTGGGCAAATATGTTTATCGCCAGACTACATTATGATTAAAAAAGGGCTCGAAGAAAAATTAATAACTGAGCTTCAAGAAGTATTTAAAACATTTTATCCAGCAAGTAACGCTGGAGACTATACCTCTATGGTGAACGATCACCATCATCAAAGAATGCATGAATACCTACAGGATGCGAAAGAAAAAGGTGCAAAGATTATCAATCTAGGTGAATTCGATTCAAGTGAAAATAATGTAGTTACAACAAAAGTATTGCTTAACGTTAACGACAACATGAGAGTAATGAAAGAAGAAATTTTTGGTCCACTATTGCCAGTAATGGTTTATGAGGATTTAAGCGAAGCAGTTGATTACATTAATAAACATGATCACCCGTTAGGACTCTATTTCTTTGGAAATAAAAAAACTGAACAAAACTATGTGATCAATAACACAAGGTCTGGAGGCGTAACCATAAATGATGCAATGTTCCATTTAATGCAATCAAGACTACCTTTTGGTGGAGTGGGTCCTTCTGGATATGGCCATTATCATGGCCACGAAGGTTTCTTGAATTTTTCAAACTTAAGAGCAATTTACTATCAAACCAACATAGATAGACTTTTTGCGGCATTAAGACCTCCAAGAAGCAAGCCATTTGAAATGCTCTCAAAAGTAATGAAGAAGCTCTCTTGAACCAGTTTTTAAGAAAAATTTCCTTTAGGTACCTTTTTCATAAAGGTTCAAAATCCTTATCGTCTCAAACACTTCTCACTTCAACTGGAGTAGGTTTGGGAACTGCTGTACTTATTATTGTTCTATCTGTCATGAATGGTTTTGAAAATGAACTGCAAAAAAGAATATTAGGTGTTATCCCACACGTAACATTAGAAACTAGCGGAGGTTTTGAGGACATTGAAAATCTCTCAAAAACTATTTCTAATGAGAATAATGTAATTGCTGTTGCACCTTTTCTTTCAACTCAAGTTGTGATCAATAACGGAAATGTTTCTAAAGGAATATTCTTGAAAGGAACGTCAGCAAAAAATGAAATTTCTATTATTCCTGACAACATGCTGATTGGTGGAATGGAGTCTCTTGAAGATAGCTCTGGTATTGTGCTGGGTGATAGCCTGGCATACGAGCTTAATGTAGCTGTTGGTGATTCAGTTAATTTACTTAATATTGATCAATCTAACCCATTGGTTGGTGTTCCAAGAGTGGTAGCTTTCAAGGTAGTAGGCTTATTTTCAGTTGGTTCAGAGGTCGATCAAAATTATGCTCTAATAAGCTCAGATTCCTTCTTAAAGCTGATAAAACCAAAGAATGGTACCGGTATAGAAGTAAAGGTTAACAATGTCTTAGAGGCTAGAAATACCGGTAGATCAATAATTGAAAAAATCGATTCATCTAATTTCATAAGAATGGTTAGCTGGGATCAATCATATGGGGGGCTTTTTAGAGCAGTTCAACTGGAGAAAATTATGGTTGGTATGCTGATGTCCTTAATTCTTGTTGTCGCAATCTTAAGTCTACTTATGTCTGTAAATAATTTAATTAAGACTAATGAGAAGGAGATAGCAATTCTAAGAACAATCGGTTACTCAAAATGGGACATTCAAAGTATTTTTATACAATTGATCTTAACTATTGGAATTTTTGGAATCCTTTTTGGAAATATACTTGGTTTTTTTATTGCGTCAAACATAACTGAGTTTTTAAATTTCTTATCTCAAGCATTTAATATTTCGATGCTTGATGTTTATTACCTAGATTATTTCCCCTCAATTATAAGTTTTGAGCAAATTGTTTGGATAAATATTTTTACCTTTTTGCTTTTACTGTTGTTTAGCTTCATTCCGTCAAATAAAGCTGCTAACACCAATCCTGTAAATATTATCAATTTATCATGATTTCCGTTAAGAAACTTTCAAAGAGCTATGTGGATAATTCCAGTAACCAGAAGGTATTCGAAAATTTAAACTATGAATTTGAAGCTAAAGGAGTTTATAGCATTGTTGGTTCTTCTGGATCAGGCAAAACAACTTTATTAAATTTAATTTCAGGTTTAGATAGTTTTGAAAGTGGTTGTATTGAAGTATTCAAACAAAATCTAGGCAAATTATCTGTCGAGGAAAAAAGTGCTCTAAGACAGAAATATTTTGGATTTGGTTACCAGTTTCACTATTTGCTTGAAAATTTATCCATATACGAAAATTGTCTTGCGGCAAACTTTGGCGAAGATAATGGCAATATTAATCAAACTCTAAAACAATTGGGTATAGAGAAAATAAAAAATAAATTTCCTTCTAAGATTTCAGGAGGAGAAAAACAAAGGGCTTCAATTGCCAGAGCTTTATCGAAGAAACCTAAAATACTAATTTTAGATGAGCCTACTGGAAATTTAGATCAGGAAAATAGTTTGGTTGTTCAAGATTTTCTTCTTGATTTTGCAAAAGAAAATGACTCGCTTGTTATCTATGCTACACACGATGTTACATTTGCTAAAAGAGCAGATAAATCTTTAAATATTATTGAGCATAGTATCGTACAAGAATGAATAAATCTCTTTATACAAGGCTGTTAGGATATACCTTTCAACATAAAGGCTTGTTTTTTTTAAGCATTCTTGGATTTTTATTATTTTCAGCTGCTGATATATCGGCCGTTGAGTGGTTAAAACAAGTTATTTCTTACATAAATGAAAATAATGAAAACCCGCTGAATCCCCAAAATCTTGCTCTTTTCCTTGCATTTATTTCTGTTGTAAGAGGTATAGGTTTTTACGTTGGTAATTATTTCATGGCTAATGTAGGCCTTAAAGTTGTTCACAGCCTAAGAAAAGATTTAATTTCGAGCCTGGTTTATCAGCCTATGAGTTTCTTTGATCAAGCTTCTAAGGGCGAAATAGTAAATCGAATTATATTCACTACAAATCAAATAACTGGTGCTGCAACCAATGCACTCAAAATTCTCTTCAAGGAGGGCTTCTTGCTGATAGGTTTATTCATTTACCTGCTTTATTTAAGTTGGAAACTTACATTGGTGATTTTAGTAATTGCTCCACTTATTGGTTTGATTGTTTCAATTGCGGGCAGAAGATTGAGAAAAGTTGCAAAAAAAATTCAAGATGTGATGGGTGTAGTAACACAAGTGAGCAATGAAATTGCATCAGGAGCCAGAGAAATTAAATCTTTCAATAACGAGAGCGGAGAAGAGGAGAGGTTTAAAAAGGCTAATGATGAAAACCTTAAACAGAATTTAAAAATGGAAAGTACTGGAAATATTACAACACCTTTGATCCAGGTCTTTGTGGCTTTTGCACTTGCTGCCATGAGTTATTTAGCTTTGACAAATCTTGATGAGTTGAATTTACCTTCAGAATCTTTTGTTGCGTTTTTTACGGCTGCTGGTCTGATGGCTAGACCAATAAGACAGCTTTCTAATTTGAACTCTGTTATTCAAAGAGGGCTTGCAGCTGCAGAGGATATTTTTACAGCTATTGATAATTCTCCAGAGAAATACAACGAAGGACTTGATATTAATAAAACTCTTGATGGCGAAGTACGGATAGATAATGTCTCTTTCTCTTATTCACATGACTCAGATCCGGTCTTAAACAATATTTCAATTAGAGCTGCTAAAGGTGAAACAGTAGCCCTGGTAGGTAAATCTGGCAGCGGAAAGTCTACTATGGTTAATTTATTAAACAGATTCTATGACGACTATGAAGGCAAAATAACAATCGATGGGTATGACATTAAAAAAATTAAGTTAACTGATTTAAGAAATTCAATCTCATACGTCTCCCAAGATCCGACTTTATTCAATGACACTGTGAAAAATAATATTGCATATGGTTTAAAAGAAGTGACAGATACAGAAGTTTTCCAAGCTGCAAGAGAAGCAAATGCCTATGAATTTATTATGAGATTGCCTGAAGGTTTCAACACAATTATTGGAGATAAAGGAGTTACTTTATCAGGAGGAGAGAAGCAAAGAGTAGCAATTGCAAGAGCCTTACTTAAGAAATC
>CESP01068891.1_pt1 | contig 13519 bp, 11 predicted proteins | sample 531211 | NCBI WGS metagenome assembly CESP01 (sample SAMEA2622074, study PRJEB7988) | marine metagenome | biome: marine biome (ENVO:00000447); feature: surface water layer (ENVO:00002042); material: "saline water (ENVO:00002010), including plankton (ENVO:xxxxxxxx)" | depth 5 m | reverse complement strand
GGATGATCATCTTTACCTTTCTTATAATCAAAACCTATTTAACAGCGAAAAAGAGGGTCGTATTTATGTTGATAGAATTGTAAGAGAAGCTTTTCCTTTTGTTGAAGAATTGACATTGATTCCAGTGCTCAATGAATTTACATACTTATCAACATCCAATTATCCAGATACAAGATATGTTTACGAAAATGATCAGGGGCCAAGGAATAGGGAGTTCTCAGAGCATTTTACACCTTCTGTGAATTATCCAGTGTTCTCTTATTCGTTTGTGCCTGGGTTTAAATCACATATTGGCTCAGCACCAAAATTCTTTTTTAGTGAAATAAATTTGACTGTACCGGGAGCAGTTGTCTTAAATAAAAACCTTGAACTTGGTTTTGCTTATACTTATCCCTTGAGGGATGATTACGAAACGCTGTCTTACAACCCCGTGCCAACAGATCTTCCACCAGTTAGAATTTACGTTTCTGAATATTTACGTCAAGGTAAAAAAGGATTCGAGTCCCTGTACTTACAGTATTTTAAATATTTAGGAAAAGATATATATTCCTCTTTGCAAGTAGGACATCTAGAGCAAATGTTTGCTGGCGCTATAGGTGAGGTTCTGTATGCTCCATATAATTCGAGGTTTGCGGTGGGTTTTGAGATCGGAGATGTTTGGCAAAGAGATTTCACAAAATCACTTGATACTTTTCAGGATTATAAGACAACGACTCATCACCTAAGCCTCTATTATAACGTCCCTTACCTAAATTTTGATTTCAAATTATCTTATGGTCGATATCTAGCAAGAGATGATGGTTATACATTTGAATTTTCAAAATCATATGCAAATGGCACACGATATGGAGCATTTTTTAGCCTCACAAATATTTCGTCAGATCAATTTGGAGAGGGTTCGTTTGATAAAGGAGTGTTCTTCTTTTTCCCTGTTGACTTAATAGGACTTACATTTGGCCAAAAAAGGAATCGTCAGAAAGGATACAACGGTATTGTTTGGCGACCTATGACAAGAGATGGAGCTAGCAAATTAGCAAGACCATCTGAACTGTACCCTCTTATTAAACAATCAAAATTCCACGAATTTTACAGAGATTAGCGACGCCTATAATCACTTATATATATTTACTAAGGTAACACCTATTACAATTAAAAAAAGCCCAATTATTACAGGTAATGTAAGAGTTTGCTTATAAATAACATAACTTAAGATCGAAACGCTAAAAACACCTAAGCCTGCCCAAGATGCATATACAACGCTTAAAGGAAGTTTTTGAACTGTTATTGATAATAAATAAAACGAAGTTAAATATGAGAGTATTAAAATAAGCGTCGGTAGAACCTTAGTGAAATTATTAGATAACGGAAGAAGCATTGTGCCTAAAACTTCCAAAGCTATTGCTCCAAAAAGATATATGTAACTCATAAGTAGAATTATATAAAAAAAAGGCGTCTCTAAGACGCCTTTTTAATTTAGTTTCTATACCGTTATGGACATACGACCGAATTAGGATTTTCACAATTACTTGTTGTAGTAGTTGTGGTTGTAGTCGTAGTCGTTGTAGTCGCCGTAGTTGTTGTTGCAGCAGTTGTTGTTGCAGCAGACGGTGACGGTGTAGGCGCTGGTGTCGGTGCCGGTGTAGGCGCTGGTGTTGGCGCTGGTGTTGGTGCCGGTGTAGGCGCTGGAGTTGGTGCGGGATCATCATCATCATCGGAGAGACTTACAACTCCTGCTGCACCAGCTAAAATGCCAGCAATTTGAGCAGCACTTAAGTTGTCTAAGAAGCTCCCAGATTCAGGTGCCTCTACTGGTTCCATTTCTTCTTCTACGTCAGCATTGTCGTCATCACTATCATCGACTTGAACTTCAGCTTCTTCTTCCTCAACTCTAACATCATTGTCATTTGAGTTTACGCTTTCATCAGCTACCACTAGAAAACTGGCTGGCATGATCAAAACCGCTATTAATAATCTTAAAATGTCTTTCATAACTGTTCCCCGCTAATGAAAATAAAGTTTAACTCCATATTATTGTTAATTCTATACTCTTCGGACAGAATTACAATGTGTTTGTCATAAAACCTTCTATCCATGTATCCTTGGTATATTATCAATAATTTACCTATTTACAAGAGATTTTGGGTTTTTTTTAAACAAAAGTCTGTAAAAGAAAATTATGTTAATTTGTGGATTATGTAATTTCTTTAAATCTTATATTTTAAATAGCCTTATAACGGCTATAATTACAATCTCGATTCATTGAAGAGAAAAAGTTTAATGTCTAAGGAAGATATATTTAACGAAGAGCTACAAGATTGGATTGAAGCGCTTGAAAATACTTTACTTTCAGAGGGGAAGGAATATTCAATCCAATTGTTATCTGCCTTGCTTGAAGAAGTAAGAGCCAGAGGCTTGGATATTAATAGACTTCAAAATTGGCCTTTTAAGAATACAGTCCTTAATGATGAAGAGATTTCATATCCAGGCAATTGGGAATATGAAGAAAAAATAAGACACATAATAAGATGGAATAGTCTTTTAATGGTCTTGAAGGCCAACCTAGATGATGATCTTGGAGGGCATATTTCAACCTATTCATCAGCAGCAACTCTTTATGAGGTTGGGTTTAATCATTTCTTTAGAGGTTCAGACAATCAGCTTGGAGACCTAATTTATTTTCAAGGTCATTCTTCCCCCGGTATATACGCAAGATCATTTTTAGAGGGAAGAATTACAGAAGAACAAATAAAAAACTTTAGAAAAGAAATCGACGGCAAAGGTTTGTCCTCATATCCTCATCCATGGTTAATGCCGGACTATTGGCAATTTCCCACAGTATCAATGGGTTTGGGCCCAATATTTGGTATTTATCAAGCACACATTATGAGATACCTTGAGAAAAGGGGCCTAATTCAAAATGACGAAAATAGAAAAGTATGGGTTTACTGTGGAGATGGAGAGATGGACGAACCAGAATCACTGGGTGCGATAGGTCTTGCTGCAAGGGAAAATCTAAACAATTTAGTATTTGTAATAAATTGTAATCTCCAAAGATTAGATGGCCCCGTTAGAGGCAACTCAAAAATTATCACTGAGCTTGCAAAACAATTTGATGGAGCTGGTTGGAATGTCGTAAATTTGATTTGGGGTCGCCATTGGGACGATTTAATTAATAAAGATAATAAAGGTTTGTTGCAAAAAATAATGGATGAAACAGTTGATGGCGAGTATCAGAATTTTAAAGCAAAAGGAGGAAAATATACCAGAGAGAACTTTTTTGCTAAAAATCCAAAAGTTTTAGAAATGGTTAAAAGCATGTCAGATGACGAGGTAGAGAGACTTAACCGAGGAGGCCATGATCCATTAAAAGTTTATAATGCCTACAGACTTGCTTATGAGAATAAGGTTAAGCCAACGGTCATACTTGCATTTACTATAAAAGGCTATGGCATAGGCTCTAGACAAGCGGACAATACTACGCATCAAGTAAAGAAGCTTACCCAGGAAAATATTGAGGGATTTGTGGAGAAATTTGATCTCCCCATAGATAAAAATAAACTTGATAATCCAAATTTTTTAGATTTAGAATCCCATCAAGATCTTAAAAGTTATCTTCATGAAAGAAGAAAAGCTCTTGGTGGCTTCATTCCTATGAGGAAAGTCTCCAATGAAAAATTAAATACAGACAACAAAACTTTCAGTGATTTTAATGGCCCATTAGATAGAGAACAGTCTACTACTATGGTCTTCGTAAAAATTCTTACAAAACTTTTAAGAGATAGAAATATTGGTGAAAGAATAGTTCCAATTGTTCCAGACGAAGCAAGGACTTTTGGGATGGACGCTTTGTTTAGGCAGTTTGGAATTTACTCTTCAGAAGGACAAAAATATGAACCTGAGGATGCGGATAAAGTTATGTTTTATCGAGAAAGTGAATCAGGGATTATGTTAGAGGAGGGCATAAATGAAGCTGGAGCTTTTTCTGCATGGCTAGCACTAGCAACCTCATATGCTAACAACCAATTACCAATGATTCCTTTTTATATTTTCTATTCCATGTTTGGATTTCAAAGAATACACGACTTAGCATGGGCAGCAGGAGACTCAAGAGCTAAAGGGTTCCTTCTTGGTGCTACCTCTGGTAGAACAACACTTAATGGAGAAGGGTTGCAACATCAAGATGGTCATAGCCATATCTTTGCCTCAACAATACCAAATTGTCGTTCATATGACCCTGCTTTTTCTTACGAAATTTCGTCAATCATTGAAAATGGTATTGAGGATATGTATGTCAAAGGCAATGATCGCTTCTACTATCTCACATTAATGAACGAGAATTATCAGCATCCCAAAAGACCGAAGGATGCTACGACTGAAAATATTATGAAGGGTGCATATCAATTTTTAACTAATCCAAAAGCAAATATTAGATTACTTGCTTCTGGCGCTACACTAAATTTTGCAATTGAAGCAGAGCGTGAACTCAAAAAATATAATGTCATTGCTGAAATTTGGTCTATTACTAGCTTTAACGAGCTGTACAAAGATGCAATTGAAATTGATAGGAACAATAGACTTGAAATTAAAAAATCAATTTCATATGTGGAGAAATGCTTCTCAAAAGAAATGCCTACAATTGCGGTATCTGAATATATAAGAGCCTATCCAAACCAAATCAGAGAGTGGATAAATGGAGAATACATTGTTCTTGGAACAGATGGTTTTGGCAGGAGTGATACTCGAAGCAAATTAAGAGATTATTTTGAAATTAGTAAAAACCACATTGTTTTAAATGCATTAAACTCATTAAAGATGAAAAAGGAATCAAAAAAGTATGTTGAAGCCAACAATATTAAACTGAGTAAAAAAGCGCCATGGCTGAAATAGAAAAGATAGAACTAAAGATACCTAACCTTGGTGATGCTGAGTCTACAGAGATTATTGAAGTAAATATTAAAGCCGGAGATAAAGTAAATCTAAATGATCCTTTGATTGTTCTAGAATCAGAAAAAGCAGCGATGGAAATACCTTCTGATTATGATGGTGAAATTTCTGAGGTTCTTGTAACAACTGGTGATTCTGCCAAAGAAGGAATGATATTTGCAAAAATAATTTCGAATGAAAAGACTATTTCTAAAAAAGTTACTTCAGAAAAAATTGCTAATAAAGTATCTCAAGAACCGATAGCTAAAGATAAAACTGAGAAAGTATATGAAACTAATAAATCCTCTTCCACAGACAATGACAAAATTTTAGCAGGCCCTGCAGTCAGAAAATATGCTCGAGAGCTAGAGCTAGATTTAACAAGCATCAATGGTATGGGCAAGGATGGAAGAATAACAAAAGATGACTTAAAACGTTTTATTCATCAAAAAGTAACACCCTCTAAAAGAGGTGTTTACCCATCTCTTGAAAGCCTTGCGAAATTTGGACCATATAAAATTGAAAACCTTTCTGGAATCAGGAAAGCTGGACTAAAAAACTTGCAAAACTCGTGGTCATTAATCCCACATGTTTTCCATTTTGAAGAAATAAATTTGACAAGAATTAATGATATTAGAGAAAAAGTTAAATGTTCCCCATTGCCAGTTATCGTAAAAGCAGTATCAAATATACTAAAAAAACATCCTCTATTTAACTCAACACTTCTAAGCGACTCTGAAGTTTTATTAAAAGATTATATCAACATTGGTTTAGCTGTGAATACCAGAGATGGCTTAGTAGTTCCTGTTATAAAAGAAGTAAATAAGTTAGATATAAAAGACATTGATCAAGCTATAAAAAAACTATCCATGCATGCTCGAGAAAAGCAACTTAAAAAAACGGATATTGAAGGTGCAACATTTACTATCTCAAGTTTAGGAAAGATAGGTGGCCAAGGATTCACCCCAATAATCAACCATCCAGAAGTGGCAATTCTTGGAATATCTAATAATAAAAAAACCTTATCAATGCACAAAGAAAAAATTATTGAAGAATTGGTATTACCGATCTCTTTATCTTACGATCATAGGGTAATAAATGGAGTTGATGCTGGTGAATTTATGTATGATCTAAAGATTGAGCTTGAGGAGAAGGTTGAATGAATGATATTTTGCCTCTATCTTTTTTGATTGGCTTAGGATTTATTTTTATAAACAATACAGTTTCTACAAAATGGAGCAGAAATTTAAGGAACTCCCCGCAAACCATGCATAAGAAATCAGTTTCAAGGTTTGGTGGTATCGCAGTATTTTTTTCTCTTCTGATAATTTCAACAATATCTGACCTAAAAGAATATCAATTTTTAAGAGAAGCAGTTTTTGTGTCATCACCAGTTTTTCTTTTAGGGCTTGCTGATGATTTTAATATTGAAATTAAGCCTGGCTTAAGGCTTGCTGTTTTGTTCATGATCTCTCTTCTATTTTATTATGTTCTAGGAATCAAAGCATATAATCTCAATATACCTTTTGTGGATTACCTTTTTACTTTTGAAATCTTTGCATTACTGTTTATCTGTTTTGCCGTAGCAGGCATGATTAACGCCTTTAACATGATAGATGGAATAAATGGTCTATTAATGCTTTTTTGCTTATCAGTTTGCTTATCTATATTAATTTTCCCACAAAGCGCTATCAATTTAGAGTTTTATTTATATCTAGTTGCTTTATTCTTTGCGATCCTAGGAGTATTCATTTTGAATTTTCCTTTTGGTAGGATCTTCCTTGGAGACGGAGGAGCCTATTTCTTGGGCGCAATGATTGTAATAGGTTTAATTAAATACTACCAAGTAAATGATCTTTCTCCATGGTATGTGATGTTGATGCTAGTTTATCCCGTAACAGATGTTCTATTCTCAATATACAGAAGAATTACTTTGCAAGTTTCTACTCTTGAACCAGATAACCTACATTTACATCATCTAATCTACAAACGTGTTTCAAAGTTAGAACTTAAGTCTGAGAACAAGAAACACTTTCTTGTAACATTAATGACATTTATTATCTATTCACCATTTTTGCTTGGAGCAAATTATTTTTCAAAAGATACTCAAATTTTGCAGATTTTAACGTTAATTTTTGTCTCAATTTATATCGTTATATATTTTTTACTTGCCCCTCGAGGTTTTTTAAGGAATGGGTAATATCCTTGTAACAGGTGCTGCAGGTTATATCGGTTCTGCATTTTGCTTGGAGGGTATTGAGCGAGGATATAAAATTTTTGGGGTAGATAATTTCTCCAATTCTTCAGTAGAAGTAGTGGATTTTTTGAGCAGCTCTTTTCCAGATAACTTTAATTTCATAAAAAGTGATCTTTGCAAAAAAGAGGCCTTCCAAGGAGAATTTTTTTCAAAAATGAAAATAGATTATGTTGTACATTTTGCTGGTTTTAAATCAGTTATTGAATCCCAAAATAACCCCTCACTGTATTGGGATAATAATGTTTCTTCCACCAAAAATTTAACTGATTTCATTCTAGAAAAAGATATTAAGGGCTTATTATTTTCCTCATCTGCAAGTGTTTATGGGGATTGTGATATTCAACCAGTAAATGAAAAAACACCACTGAAGCCTATGTCCACTTATGGTGCAACAAAAAAAGAGAATGAGCTAATTCTCAAAGATCTCGCATATAGCCATAATTTAAAATCAATATCTCTACGATATTTTAATCCAGTTGGAAGTGTAAAGAATTTACCAAAATGTAAGCCCAGACAGGATTCAAAAAATTTAATGGATAATATAGTTGATGTGTGTACTGGGCAGACCAAAAATTTAACAATTTTTGGTGATGACTACAGCACCTCGGATGGTACAGCAGAAAGGGACTATATCCATATTGAAGATCTTGTAAATGCGCATTTTGAGGCATTAAATTATTTTAATCACATAAATGGTTTTGATGTCTTTAATATCGGAACTGGAAAATCTGTAAGTGTTAAACAGATCGTTAAGACTTTCAAAGAATCAAATGAAGTAGATTTTGCAGTGGAGATATCAAAAAGAAGAGAAGGTGATGTTCCAATTTGTTACGCAGATGCCAACAAGGCAAAAAAGCTCTTAAATTGGGAAACAAAAAAAAGCCTTAGAGAGATGTGTATCGATGCTTGGAGTTTTTATAAATAATGGAAAGTAGTGCGTTACTAGAAATTGCTAAAGAGGCAGCTTTAGCCGCAGGTAAATTTTTGGTAGATAAAAAAAACTCCCTTAAAAAAGTGTCCTCTGAAATCGGCAGAGATATTAAATTAGAATTAGATTTAGAAACTGAGCTTCTTATAAAAAAACACCTTGAGCAAACAGAAATAAATATATTGGGAGAAGAAACTGGACTTGCAGCTCTCAATAAAGAAAATTTAATGTGGGTTATCGATCCACTTGATGGCACATCAAATTATTTTCGTGGGCTTCCAGCATGTTGCGTTTCAATTGCTTTGCTAAATAAAGATGAAGCATTTATAGGTGTAATCTATGATTTCAATGAGGGAGATTTATATTATTCGTTAAAAGGAGAAGGAGCTTTCAAAAATGGTGAAAAAATAACAGTTTCAGAAATATCTTCTAAAGAAAAAGCTTCGTTGACCACTGGAATACCGTTCTCTAAAGATATTGAAATGACCCAAGAATATATCGAATTTCTACGTCCATGGAAAAAAGTTAGAATGTTCGGAAGCGCAGCATTGTCATGCGCATATGTAGCCTCAGGAAAATGTGATTTTTATCACGAAAAAGGAGTTTATTTATGGGATTTTGCAGCCGGTATCTCACTTGTGCAGGAAGCTGGCGGGAAGGTTCAATCGAAAGAAATTGACGATAACAGATATGAAGTAATCATCACTAATGGCAAATTATGAAGATTGCAATTGTTGCTGACAAAAAATCAGGACACTTAAGTCAATGTCTTGGTCTTCGAAATATTCTTCACTCACAGGATCAAAAAAAAGATCTATTCTTTTTAAATCAAGATATTATTTCTTTTCCTGGTTTCTTAGAAAGAACTTTTGTAATTTTTGGAGAAAAAATATATTTATTTTTTTTAAAACTTTTAAACCCAAGCCTTGTTGAACAAAATTTTGATTTAATAATTTGCTCTGGTTCAAGAACAGCAATTCCTGGTTACTTGCTAGCCAAATCATCAAATGCAAAAATAATCTATATTGGAACTCCAAAATTCAGAATAATGAAAAAATTTGATGGGATAGTGTCAACTAAAAAAGATTTAAGTGATGTCTTTAAAGTCATTCCAACGGTTTTACCTCCAACAAAGTTTGTACCCTACAGTGATAGTCAAATTTCTTCTGCAAATACCCTTGTTTTAATCGGTGGAGATGGGAGTGGTTATGATTATGGAGAAAAAGATTGGTACAGATTGGCATATGAATTTAATTCTATTGAAACTACTTTCATTAATTCAAGAAGAACACCCAAGTATGCTTGGGAAAATCTTAAAGATAATAAGGGCAATAAACATCAATTTCTTGATCTAGAAAAAACATCATTTGAAGCACTTCAGGATGCAATAGATTCCCATGGTAATATTTTTGTAACAGCTGATAGCACAAGTATGATTGTTGAGATTATAACTAGAGGATATTTTGTAAATGTAATAGAGCTAAGAGGCCCAATTAAAAGGGAGCATCATCATGAAATAATTGAAAGTTTTGAAAAAAAAGGACTACTAAAAACTTTAAAATTATCAGAACTAAATCTAGCGGAATCAAAAATAAACGATCAGGTAAGAAATTTTGTACTTGAAGAGAGGGCTTCATTGAAAAGGCAAATATTAGAGTTAATATGAGATCAGCAATATGGTTCAGGAATGATTTAAGGGTCTTTGACAATCCAGCGTTAAGTCATTGTTGTGCAAACTCTGAAGAAGTTATTGCTATATACATAATATCCCCAACCCAATGGGAAAATCATCATGATGCAAAAGTCAAAATTAGTTTATGGATAAGAAGTTTGTTAAGCCTTCAAAAAGAATTGGAAAAATTAAATATCCCCCTTTTAATATTAGAGTCGAACAAATATCAAAATATTTCATCTGATCTCTACGGTTTATTAAAAGAGAAGAATTGTAAAAACCTTTATTTTAACAATGAATATCCAGTAAATGAGTTAAAGAGAGATCGGTCTATATATAAAGAATTTAAAGAAAAGGATATAGGAGTTTTCACATTTCATGATCAAGTTATTCATCCTCCTGGCACACTGAAAACAAAGGCTGGTGGAAATTTTTCAGTATACAGTCCATTTAAAAGAAAATGGTTTGAACAACTAACTGAAGAGCAGCTAAAGCTATATGATGTTCCAAAACCTAAGGCTACAATCAATATTAATGGCGCTTCACTATCTTCTTTCGAAAAAGATTTTAGTACCTCTCTGGATGGTTTATGGGCTGTAGGGGAAGAAAATATTCAAGATCAAGTTAAAGAATTCTTATCTAAAAAAGGAATGGCTTATAAAGATGATAGGAATTTTCCAAGCATTGATGGATGTTCAAAAATCTCTCCATATCTAAATTCTGGGGTGATATCGCCAAAATGGTGCTTACTAGAGGCAAAAAAATATAATAATAACCTTCTTGATGAAGGTGATAGAGGTATTGTTCATTGGGTTTCTGAAATTCTTTGGAGAGAGTTTTACAGACATATCATATATAACTTCCCAAAAGTATCTATGAACCAACCATTTTTGAGTTATACCGATAATCTAAAATGGTCAGATAACAAAGAGCATCTTGAGAGATGGAAAGCAGGAAGAACAGGGATACCAATTGTTGATGCCGGTATTAGAGAAATGATTAACACAGGGTGGATGCATAACCGTTTAAGAATGATTGTCGCAATGTTTTTAAGCAAAAACTTACTTATTGATTGGCGCGAAGGAGAAAAATTTTTCATGGAAAATCTTATAGACGGTGATATTGCCTCTAACAATGGAGGATGGCAATGGAGCGCTTCAACAGGAACCGATGCTGCTCCTTATTTTCGAATAATGAACCCCGAAACTCAATCAATAAAATTTGATGCAAAAGGTAAATACATTAAAAAATGGATCCCTGAATTAGCAGATTGCCCCATAGATGAAATACATATGCCTACGGAACCTCTAAAGTATAACTATTATGAACCGATTGTTGATTTGAAAGAATCAAGAAAACAGGCAATTGATGCTTTTGGAGAGCTTAGAAAAGACTAAATTGAATCTTTGAAGGCCTTTGAGAAATCAGAGAATTTAAAATTAAACCCAGATTCTAAAAGCTTTTTTGGTTCAACATTTTGACCCTCCAATAATAGTTCAGATGCATTTCCAAATAATGTTTTATAGAAAACTTCAGGAAGATGTAGATAATTAGGCCTGTGCAAAACTCTCGCTATCATCTCAGACATTTCATGATTTGTTACAGGATTTGGTGAAACAAGGTTTACTGGACCAAAAATTTTCCTATTGATAATGAATTCCATACTATCAATTACATCCTCGATATGTATCCAAGATAATATTTGTTCTCCAGAACCAATATTTCCCCCAAGAAAATTATTAAATTGAAGAAAAAGTGGTATTACAAAATTTGATTTCGATCCAATAACTGGACCAATTCTCAAAAGAGAATAGTTTTTATTTGTAGAAAAATTAATTGACGATTCCCACTTATGTACTAGCTTCGAAGAAAAATTTGCACTCATTTTTATCACATCATCTTCTGAGTAGATCTTTGTTTTTGAAGGGGGATAATAGCTTATAGCTGATGCTTGTACATAATGAGAAACATTAAATTTCTCTGCAGCCTCCAGTAACTCTTTTGAATAAAAATATCTACTTTGTTGAAGTTTGGCTTTTCTGGATTTAGTCCATCTATTTGGAAAAATAGTCTCCCCTGCCAAGTTAATGATTATATCGCAATCTTCAAGCTCGTTAATATCGTATGTATTTTTCGGCGACCTAGTTAAAATCTTAATCTGATACTTGTCTTTAAATTTTTTCTGAAATGAACTTCCTATATAACCAGAGCCACCAGCTATAACTATTTTTTTCAATTTGTACTCTCTTTGAATCTTATACAGTAAAATAACATATATGAAGATTAAACAATTTTATATCAATGGTGAATGGGTAACGCCTGATGGTAATGAAGAAATCAACTTAATAAATCCTGCAAATGAACAAACTGTAGGTTCTATAATTTCTGCATCAAAAAAAGATGTTGATAGTGCAGTTGAATCAGCAAATAATGCTTTTAATTCAGCTTCAAACCTATCTTTAGAAGACAAAAAACAAATTCTCCAAGAAGTTATTGATGGTATGTCAAACAGGAGGGACGATTTTGCCAAGGTAATTTCCGAACAAATGGGTGCTCCTCTAAAAATGTCATCTGGAGCACAATATGGAAGTGGGGTAATTCATTTTAAGAACACCCTATCAGTCATAGATGATTTTAAATTTCAAGAAATTCACGACAATATTACCATTAATAAACTTCCAATAGGTCCTGTCGGCATGATTACTCCTTGGAATTGGCCATTAAATCAAATGTGTACAAAGATTGCTTCTGCTATAGCTGCAGGAACCTCATTTGTCTTGAAGCCAAGTGAAATAACACCTGGCGCAGCACATATTCTTGCCGAAGTAATACATGATACATCCATGCCAAAAGGTATGTTCAATCTAATTCATGGACATGGTGCCACAGTTGGCAGAGAAATGAGTTCACACAATGGCCTTGAAATGATTTCATTCACTGGATCTACTCGTGCAGGAATAGATATACAGAAAAAAGCATCTGAAAATATAAAAAGAGTTTCTCTAGAACTGGGAGGGAAATCACCAAATATCATTTTAGAGGACGTAGATCTACCATCAGCTATAAAGATGGGAATGAAGCAATGTTTTTTTAATACTGGACAATCTTGCTCTTCCCCAACAAGGATGCTTGTGCCAGAAAGCCTTATGAAAGATGCTACAAGCATTGCGGTACAAACGTCTAAAGAAATGGTCACTGGCGATCCACTACAAGAAGAAACTTTTCTTGGGCCAATATCGAACAAAAAACAATTTGAAAAAGTTCAAGAATTAATTCAGGTTGGTATTGAGGAGGGCGCTACACTAGCATGTGGTGGTGTAGGAAGACCTGATGGAATTAAAAAAGGCTTTTTTGTTAAACCAACTGTTTTTACCAATGTAGATAATTCAATGAGAATTGCCCAGGATGAAATCTTCGGACCAGTCATTTGTCTAATACCATATAAAGACATAGAGGATGCCATTTCAATAGCTAATGACACTAGTTATGGTCTTTCAAGCATGGTCTCTTGTGCAGATCCCCAAAAAGGGCAGGAAATTGCTAAAAGAATAAGGGCTGGGCAAGTTATTGTTAATAGAATTTCAAGAGGAGATTATCCTGCACCCTTTGGTGGTTTTAAAATGTCAGGAAATGGTAGAGAGCATGGTACTTTTGGAATTGAAGAATACCTTGAGGTCCAAGCTGTAATTTCTTAATCTAAAAAATCTGGTTCAGTTTCCCAAAGAACATCAAGCAATGG
>CESP01074187.1_pt1 | contig 13567 bp, 13 predicted proteins | sample 531211 | NCBI WGS metagenome assembly CESP01 (sample SAMEA2622074, study PRJEB7988) | marine metagenome | biome: marine biome (ENVO:00000447); feature: surface water layer (ENVO:00002042); material: "saline water (ENVO:00002010), including plankton (ENVO:xxxxxxxx)" | depth 5 m | reverse complement strand
GAAATTCTTTTTAAAATTTCACTACATCTTTTAGATTGGCTAATTAAAAGATCAATATCCTTTGATATTTCGTTGTTGTCTCCGATTTCTTTTTTTAACTCTTTTGCAACTACACTTATTGTTGCTAAAGGTGTTCCCAAAGAGTGAGCTGCTGCTGCTGCTTGTCCACCTAAAGATTCTAGTTCATACTCTTTATAAATTACCTCTTGAAGTTTTTTAAAGGCTTCTTCTGTTTTCTTTTTTTCTCCAGCGAATCTAATACCAAAATAACTTAAAAATATTAAACCAATCAAAATTGATATTATTATTCCAATCTTGTAAAAATTTGGAAAATGTAACAAATTCATATCCTCACCGGGTAAAGGTAAGTGAAAAAATGAGATAGTTAATAATAGTAACGATGTTATTAATCCTAAAATAATTGTTGTGCCCATACTTAAAAATGTTGAAGAAACAATGGCTGGTATAACTAATAAGAAAGAAAAAGGATTAAAAATTCCACCAGTCAAATAAAGAAGAGCGCTCAATTGAATTAAATCGTACAAAAGGAATGGAGCTGCATAAAAATCTTTCAATTGATTGATTTTAATCCCAAATTGAAGATACAAATTTGTAGCTAAACCAAGTGAAATGATCAAATAACTTTCTTGAATTGGAAACGGTAAATTTAAATAATAAAAAACTGTACTTACTGCTAAAATTTGGCCAATTATGGCTATATATCTTAGGATTGTTAATGTATTTTTGTCTAAGCTTAAGTTCTCTTTTGTTCGAAAAAGAGTTGATAAATTCATGATAATTTTAAATGTCCAAATTGACTACGTCTAAAGCGTTGTTTGTAATAAAGTCTTTTCTTGGAGCAACTTCATCTCCCATAAGAATTTTAATCATTTTCTGATCATCTTTTGATTTGTCTTTTGTTCCTTTGGTATATTGTACTCTGTACATTGTTCTATTATCAGGATTTAAAGTTGTTTCCCATAATTCTTCTGGGTTCATTTCTCCTAAACCCTTAAATCGTTGTATAAAAAGCTTCTCCCTTTGATCCTGAATATGTTTTTTGTAATCTTGTGAACCTTTTTTTATTTTTTTATCTATTTTAGCTGAAGATAAAATATAATCTTCCAGTGCTTTCTCATCTTTTATGTATGCGCTCTTGTTAGCTTTTGTAATTTTAAATAATGGGGGTTGTGCAAGATAAATATGCCCATTTTCTATCAATTTATTGAAAGGACTGTTATTAAAAAACGTAAGTAAAAGTGTTCTTATGTGAGAGCCATCTACATCAGCATCAGTCATTATGACAATTTTATCATATCTTAAATTTTCTATGTTGAAATCTTTAGAACCTGTGCCTAAGGCATTAATTAAAGTTACTATCTCACTTGACGACATCATTTTTGATAAAGCTTTTGTAGATTGATCTTCCCCATTTTTTTTTTCATTTACATAAGTATTCAAAATTTTTCCTCTTAATGGTAACACAGCTTGATATTCTCTAACTCTTCCTTGTTTAGCAGATCCTCCCGCGGAGTCTCCCTCAACAATAAATAATTCAGTCCCGTCTCTTTTCTGTATTTGACAATCAGCAAGTTTTCCTGGAAGACCTGAAAGCTCAAAAGTACCTTTTCTCCTTACACTGTCCCTTGCTTTTCTAGCAACTTCTCTAGCCATCGCAGCTTGGGTAATTTTTTCTATAACTGTTTTTGCAACAGACGGATTTTGGTCAAACCAGGTTGAAACTTTCTCACTTATTATTTGTTCAACTATATTTCTTATTTCAGATGAGACTAATTTTTCTTTTGTTTGAGATGAAAATTTCGGATCAGGCATTTTCACAGATAATACAGCAGTTAGACCCTCTTTAATGTCTTCGCCTGAAAGATTTAATTTATTTTTTTTATTATTCTTGTCTGAAGAATATTTATTAATAACTCTTGTCAGAGCACTTCTAAAACCTAAAAGATGTGTTCCTCCATCTTTCTGAGGGATATTATTTGTAAAAGGAAGGACCTCTTCTGAATAACCGGCGTTCCACTCAAACGAGCATTCTACTACGACATTGTTTTTAGAAGAAGTTACATAAACTGGTTTCTTAAATACCTCTTTTTCATTTTTATTAACTAAAATTGGTTTTTTATTATTAATAAATTTTACAAATTCTAAAATACCGCCATCATATTTATGAATAAATTCCCTGATCTTTTTACTTGTGTTATCTTTTAAACTTATGCTTACTCCTTTATTTAAGAAAGCAAGCTCTCTAATTCTTTTTTCTAAAACTGAAGCACTAAACTTGATTGTTGAAAAAATCTCATTAGAAGGTAAAAAATTGATTTTTGTTCCCTTTTTTTTGGTTTTTCCAATTTTCTTTAGTGGTTTAATGGAATTGCCATTTTTAAAATTAATCTCATACTCATAACCGTCTCTGTAGATATTTAAAGAGAGTTCTTCTGATAAAGCGTTAACTACAGAAACTCCAACTCCATGTAATCCACCTGATACTTTATAAGAATCATGATCAAATTTACCACCTGCATGAAGTTGGGTCATAATAACTTCTGCAGCTGACATTTTCTCTCCTTTGTGCATATCCACTGGTATGCCTCTACCATCATCCTCAACAGTGACCGTATTATCAGAATTCATGGTAATCACTATATTTTTACAATATCCTGCTAATGCTTCATCAATTGAATTATCAACTACTTCAAAAACCATATGATGCAAACCAGAGCCATCGTCAGTGTCTCCAATATACATACCTGGTCTTTTTCTTACAGCATCTAGGCCTTTTAAGACTTTAATAGAATCTGCACCATAAGATGCTTTTGCTTTAAGTTCTGAGTTTTTTGACATTTTATTTGTTATGAAAATTTTTTAATTATACCATTTTTTCTTTACAATATAAAACTACACAGAGCTTAAAGCGCCTAGAACTATTTATTATCAACGATAATAGCGCTAAAAATAAAAAAAAATCTAATTTTAAATAAAAATCAAATTTTCATTGGCATAATCACATAATAACTGTTCTTATCAGCAGCATCCTCTATAAGAACTGGTGAAGATGGGTCTTTAAAATTTAATCTTAATTTACTGTCCTCAACTTCAGAGGCTATATCTGTCAAATATTTAGAGTTAAAACTAACTGATAGATTGTCTGAGCTAAATTCTGCTTTAATAATTTCATTGCCTTCACCTGAATTGGCGCTATTTACAGAAAAATGAATATTATCTTTATTTATTGCTAATTTTACACCCTCTTTTCTGTCCAATGATACACTTGCGACCCTTTCAATAGAACTAATAAAATCTTTTGTAGAAACTGTTAGTTTTTTATCATTATTAATCGGTACCACTTTTTTATAGTCTGGAAATTTTCCATCAATTACTTTTGATATTAGTTTTATATTACCAATAACAAACTTGACCTTATTTTCACTAGTTTGCATTATTAATGAATCATTTGTTTCTGCAAGAAGTGTGCATAGCTGAAATACAGTTTTTCGTGGCAAAATGAATGGTCTTAAAATTGATCCTTTGTCACCTATCTCCAAACTGCTTGAGGAAAGTCTGTGACTGTCGGTAGCAACGCCAGTTAGAAAACTTCTTCCATGGGCCTCTGTTATGTGTATAAAAACACCATTTAAATAATGTCTTGTGTCATCATTTGATATAGAAATTTTGGTTTTATTTAAAAGCTTTGAAAATTTATCCCTATTAAGTTTGACCTCATGAGCTTCAAATTCTTCTGCAAAACTTGGGAAATTATCTGTGGGAAGGCACAATAAATTGAAATTAGAGTTTTCACTTTTAAGTGATAATTTATTTTCTGTTTTTTGTTCAAAATTTAGTTCAGCATTTGAAGATATTTTTCTTAAAATATCATATAATATCGCCGCCGATGTAGTTGTACTTCCCTCTTTGATCACTTCCACATTTTGAATTTCATCGTAGAAAATAATATCTAAATCTGTAGCGATTATTGATAATTTATTATTTTTTAATTGCAATAACACATTTGAAAGTATGGGTAACGTATTTTTTTTTTCTACAACGCCTTGGACAAAATTTAAAGATTTAAGTAAAATATCTCTCTTTATTTTAAAATGCATTTCATTACTGTTCTAATAAAAGACCTTTTATCTGACTCAAGTTTTTCTTCATTTCGTCATCTTGCTCTGACAATCTAGTAATTGTTTTGACTGCGTGAATTACAGTAGTATGATCTCTATTTGCAAATCTTCTTCCAATTTCCGGTAAGGATCTAGAGGTCATCTTTTTAGAAAGATACATAGCAATTTGTCTCGGTCTAGCAAGAGGTCTCGATCTCCTTTGTGATAGCATCTCACTTAAAGCAATATTGAAAAAATTTGAAACAACGTTTTGTATTTTGTCAACAGTGATTACTTTAATTTGATTAAAAACATCTTTCAAAATACTTTTACAATCTGATATTGATAATGGTGTTTTGTTATGAACTCTACTAAATGCTATCACCCTATTTAACACACCAATTAATTCTCTAATATTGGTTTTACATTCTGTAGCTATAAAATTTATAACTTCGTCACTCAAGTTAATGCTTTCTTTAAATTGATTTTCTATCTCTTCAATTTTTTTCTTCAATATTTGTATTTTCAAGTCTAAATCAGGAGTTTCAATGTCCACAACAAGACCGCCAGCAAGTCTAGATTTTATTCTCTCTTGGATTCGGTCTAATTTCATTGGAGGTCTATCCGCTGAAATAATTATTTGGGATCCTTTTTCAATTAAATTATTGAAAGTGTGGAAAAATTCTTCTTGCAAACTCTCTTTGCCGCTTACAAATTGTATATCGTCAATAATAAAAACTGAAGATTTTCTAAAAAAGTCTTTAAAATTGACCATATCATTTTTTTTAATTGATTTAATAAAGTGATACATAAATCTCTCAGCAGAGATGAACATTACGTTGTTATTAGGTTGTAATTCTAAGCCTATAGCGTTTAATAAATGAGTCTTACCAAGACCTACGCCGCCGCATATATAAAGGGGGTTATACCTTGAAACGTGCTCACATACTTTCTTTGAATAAGACAAAGCAATATCGTTACTTTTTCCAGCAATAAAATTTTGAAAGCTCAACTTGGGATTTAACCTGTTATAATTTAAAATTGAGTCTTTTATTTCTGTAACTTTGTTTAATTCATCAATTTTAAGTAATTCTTGATTTTGTTTATTTTCCTCAATAATTTTGAATTCAATTCTGTTGAGGCTTAATTTGAAATTTTTTACTTGTTCCAGAATTTTGTCTAAATATCTAGAAACTATCCAATCTCTAAAAAATCTCGTTGGTACACCAAGAATTAAGTAGTCATTATACTCTTTAATTAAAGAAATCTTTTGTAACCAGCTATTATATATTTCAGAACCAAAAGTCTTTTTAAATGCGGATTGTATTTCTACCCAATTAAGTGTTTTTTCTTCTTCAGAAACATAAATATTATCTTTTTTAAAATTATTTTTTTCCATGTAGAAAGTTTAGTAGAGATTCATTTAAACTCTCTTTTAAAAATATTTGCAATCTTTATTTTAAAAAAAATAAAAAAAGTTTGATCCAGGTTGTAACATTATCGTTCAGATAGAAAAAAAAAATTACAACTTTTAAAAGAAACTACATTTAGTTTTTAATATTTTTTAAATCAAAATATAGTTTTTATAAATTTTATCTATCAACTTAAGATTGATGAGGTTTTTATTTTATTTTTTTTGAGACTTTTGAAATTTTTCTAGCTGCAGTTTTTTTGTTTACTACTCCAGATTTAGCAACCTGCATTAGAATCGATTGAAATTTTGGAAAATATTTTTTTATTTTTGCTTTATCTTTTGATTTTAACAAGAGTTCCATTTGTTTCACCGCATTTTTGTATTTACTTTTTCTAATCCTATTAATTTGAGTTTGTTTTTTTACTCTTCTAACTCTTCTAATGGCTGATTTTGTATTAGGCATTTTTAGGTCTATATATATGCAGGTTTTATTTCGGTCAACTTTATTATTTTTGACATCTTTTGCAAAAAAATGTTGCTCTGTTTGAAATTACTACTTTCGTTACATTTTCATTGCAATCTATGTTAGAACACTTTTCTCCTTTTCTTCCGTATACATTAAAATGTTGTTGAAAATCACCTTTTTTTCCATCCTCATTAGAAAAATTCTTAATAGATGAACCGCCATGTTTAATTGCAATTTTTAAGATTTTTTTTGTTATTTTTACTATTTTATCTATTTCAAAATTTTTTAAATTGATAACGTGTCGAGTAGGTTTAACTCCGCTTAAAAATAATATTTCATTTACATATATGTTTCCTAAGCCTGAAACACATTTTTGATCCATTAAAATATCTTTAATAGTTCTTTTCCTGCCAGAAATATACTTTCTCAAATAATTTGAGTTATATTTTTTTTGAAGAGGTTCGGGCCCGAGTTTATTTAAATGAAAAATTTTTTCGTTATTTTTCGGGTTAAAAAATTTAATAAATCCAAATTTCCTTATATCGTTATATATAAGCTTTTGATTGTTTTTAAAAATAAATATTACTCTGTCATGTTTATTATCTTTTTTTTTATCAAGTTTGTAATAAAAACTTGTTTTATATTTTACATTTTTATTATCAATAAAAAAGAATTTTCCAGTCATTCCAAGATGAACAAGCATTGTGCACATGTGATCAATTTTAAAAATTAAAAATTTTGATCTCCTGTAAATTTTTTGAATTTTTTTTCCTGATAAATTTTCAATTTTATCTTTATCAATCTTGTATCGTAAATTTCCGTCGTTGATCTTTACTTTTTTGATAATTAAATTTTGAATTTTCCTCTCTAAGGACCTTTTAACAACTTCAACTTCTGGCAATTCTGGCATATAATTCTAATATGAAAAACACAATTCATGATAAAACCAAATTTGTCAATTCTGTATTTTCTGAGGTTCATAAAAAATATGATTTAATGAATGATATAATGTCTTTTGGCGCTCATAGAGTATGGAAAGAAAAATTTATAGAATGGATGAATCCGCTCCCTAACTCTAAACTCATTGATGTGGCTTCTGGAACAGGAGATATAGCTAGACTTTTTTTAAATAAATCTAATCATAATAATCATGTTACCTGTGTAGAACCAAATACTGATATGCTTAATCAAGGAAAGAAAAGGCTTAAGAATTATCAGTCTATACATTGGATCAATTCTGCCGCTGAAAAAATTCCTGTTGATGACAGTATTTTCGATTATTATTCAATAAGTTACGGAATAAGAAATGTAACAAATATCGATAAAGCTTTAAAAGAAGCTTTAAGAGTTTTAAAACCTGGGGGTAGATTTATGTGTTTAGAGTTCTCAAAAATAAATAATGAAATTTTGAATTTTGTATACAAAAAATACTCTAAAACAATTCCATACATTGGAAAAATAATAGCCGGTAACGAAAAGCCATACAAATATCTAATTGATAGTATTGATAAATTTTATAATCAGGATCAACTAACTAATTTAATTATAAAGGCAGGTTTTTCTAATGTTGAGTATCGAAATGTTTCTAATGGTATTTCAGCTATCCACTCGGGTTGGAAAATTTAAATGATAAAACGAATATTTAAATTATTTCAAATTGCAAGAAAACTATCAACTTCTGGAGCAGTTGGAGTAATAAGCGAAATACATCCACTTCCAGCTTCTTTAAATTTATTTTTTAACTTTATATCTTTAGGAACCTCTCCTTCAACAATAGATAAAAAAATAAAACCTGGCGAAAAACTTTGTGTAGCTTTGCAAGGAATGGGAACAACTTTTATAAAATTAGGTCAGTTTCTTGCAACTAGACCAGATATAATTGGTGAAGAATTAGCAAAAAATTTAGAGAAATTACAAGATAAAGTGCCCGCCTTTGATCTTCACGACGCTAAAAAGGTTATCAAAAAAGAAATAGGTGAGAATTATTTTAATAACATTACTGGAATAACTGAGCCTATAGCTGCAGCATCTATAGCGCAAGTTCATTTGGCAAAAATAAAACTAGAAGGTGAGCACAAAGAAGTTGCTATAAAAATACTTAGACCAGATATTGAAAAGTTATTTAATGAAGAATTAGATGCCTTAATGCTATTTGCTTATATAGTAGAAAATACTTTTTCTAAGGCGAAAAGATTAAAATTAGTTGAGGTTGTGCATCTTTTAAGAGAAATTACAAATATAGAGATGGATTTAAGATTTGAAGCGGCAGCGGCTAACGAACTTTTTGAAAACACAAAAAATGAAATAGGTTTTAATGTTCCTAGAATTTACTGGAACTACACTACAAAGAAAGTTATGACTTTAGACAAAGTCGAAGGCATGTCAATCAGAGAGCATGAAAAATTAAAAGAATTAGGGGTTGACTTAAAAAAATTAGCTGAAAATCTTATTCAATATTTTTTGAAACAAGCTGTGCGGGACGGTTTTTTTCACGGTGATATGCACCAAGGGAATCTCTTTGTTGATAGCAAAGGGAATATTATACCAGTGGATTTTGGAATAATGGGTCGTTTAGATAAGAATAATAGAAAATTTTTGGCAGAAATATTATATGGTTTTATTCGAAGAGATTATGTGAAAGTTGCAGAAGTTCACTTTCAAGCAGGGTTAGTTCCACAAAATGCATCCAAAGAAGAGTTTGCGCAAGCACTTAGATCTGTGGGCGAACCGATATTTGGTCAATCTATTAAGGATATTTCTGGTGGAAACTTGCTCGCACAATTATTTGAAATTACAGAAAAGTTTAATATGGCTACACAACCTCAATTATTGCTATTGCAGAAAACTATGGTAGTCGTAGAAGGTGTTGCGAGAAAACTTTATCCCGAAACTAATATTTGGGAGGTATCAAGACCAGTTTTAGAAGAATGGTTAAAAAATACAAAAGGCCCTAAATCAACAATTGATACTGCAATTAATACTTCATCAGAAATACTAAAACGAATTCCTGAATTACCACAATTAATGGATAGAGCTGATTACGCTTTAAAATTGATGGCAGAAGGAAAATTAAATTTAGCCATAGGTACGAATAAAAATTTGGAGATGGAGCAAATGAAATTAAAAAACTTCAGAAATAATATTATTATCAGTTTTTTTGGTATTGTAATTGTCTTTTTAATAGTATTTTAATTCACTATGACTGTAAAAAACAAAAAAATACTTATTATTATTGGTGGAGGAATAGCCGCATATAAATCATTGGATTTAATAAGGTTACTTAAAAAAAACAACAATGATGTTAAAACAATATTAACTAAAAGTGGAAAAGAATTTGTAACTCCATTGTCAATAACTACTCTAACTAAAAATAAAACATTTGAAGACATTTTTGATAAAAACACCGAGTCAGAAATAGACCATATTTCTTTATCTAGATGGTCTGATTTAATTATTGTAATGCCAACAACTGCTAATTTCATGACAAAGTTAAGCGTAGGCAAAGCAGAAGACTTAGCAACAACTGTTATTTTAGCATCTAATAAAGATATCTTATTAGTACCAGCTATGAACGTTAGAATGTGGATACACAAAGCAACGCAAAAAAATTTGAAAACCTTACAAGATTATGGCTACTTATTTATAGGTCCTGAAAAAGGTGAAATGGCATGTGGTGAATATGGTGAAGGAAAAATGTCAAGTCCTAGACAAATTTTCACATTTCTTGATAATTATTTTATGAAAAAAAATTTAGTTAAGAAAAAAAATTTTAAGGCACTTGTAACCACTGGTCCTACAAGAGAATATCTGGATCCAGTGAGGTATATTTCGAATGAGTCAAGCGGAAAACAAGGATACGAAATAGCTTTGGCCTTGAGCAGACTCGGAATTAAAACTACACTAATTACAGGACCAACCAATTTAGTTTCAAGAACAGATATTAAAACAAAAAAAATAATCTCTGCAAAAGAGATGCTCGAAGAAGTTAAAAAAAATTTACCTGTTGATATAGCTATTTGTGCAGCTGCCGTAGCTGATTTCAAGCCTTCAAAAAAAAATAAAAATAAACTTAAGAAAAACCAAAATATTTTTAAATCAATTGATTTAGAAAATAATCAAGATATTCTTGAATATTTAGGGAAAAATAATAAAAACAGACCACGAATAGTTGTAGGTTTTTCTGCAGAAACTGAAAATTTAAATAGAAATGCAACCGTAAAATTAAGAGAAAAAAACTGTGATCTAATAATAGCAAATGATGTTTCAAAAAAAGATAGCGGTTTTAATTCCGATTATAATAGAGTTTCAATAATTGATGGAAACGGAAATATTAAAGTGCTTAAGAGAAATAAAAAAAGCTTTATTGCTAATAAAATTGCTGAAGTAGTTTTAGATAAGCTATTAATTGATGACCGAAATTTTAATTAAAAGAATATCAAAAAACATTATATTACCAAAGTATGAAACAAGCGGGTCATCAGGTCTAGATCTCTCAGCTAATATAAAAACTTCTGTCAAGATTGAGCCTGGAAAAACTACAATAATTCCAACTGGAATATCTGTGTCGATACCTAAAAATTTTGAAATACAAATCAGACCAAGGTCAGGTCTTGCAGCAAAGAACCAAATTTCAGTATTAAATACTCCTGGAACTATAGATGCAGATTATAGGGGTGAAATAAAAGTTATATTAATAAATTTAAGCAAAGAAACATTCATTGTAGAAAATGGAGCAAGGATAGCTCAAATGGTAGTGTGCCCAGTAATAAAAGCTAAACTTAAGGAAGTTGATAGTCTAGATAATACTTCAAGGGGTTCTGGTGGTTTTGGGTCAACCGGTATGAAATAACAAATGAATTTAAGTATTAAAGATTTTGAAAGATACGAGAAACAAATAATTTTAAAAAATATTGGTTTAAAAGGTCAAAAGAAAATATTCAATTCAAAAATATTAATTGTCGGAATGGGTGGACTTGGTTGTCCGCTTTTGACTTATCTTGCAGCATCGGGCGTGGGGACTCTAGGCATTGTTGATCATGATAAAGTAGAATTGAACAATCTCAATAGGCAAACCCTTTTTTCAATTAACGATATAGGAAGTTATAAAGTTGATCAGGCCAAAAATAAAATTATTAAATTGAATAACAAAATTAAGATAAAAACATTCAAAAAAAAAATTAACTCTCAAAATATAAAATCTATTTTGAAAAACTATGACATAATTTGTGATGGTACAGATAATTATGAAACTCGATATTTAATTAATGATCAATGTAAGAAAGATAAAAAAATCCTGATTTCTGCTGCAATAAGTCAATTTGGTGGTCATTTATATATATTTAACTTCAATAATAAAACGTCTTGTTACAGGTGTTTTATGCCGGAAAAGCCTGGCGAGACAAATAATTGTCAGTCTGAGGGAATCTTTTCACCTGTAGCAGGAGTTCTCGGAACTCTTCAAGCAAATGAAGTATTAAAGGTAATTCTAGGTTTTAAAGACAGTTCTAGAAACCAAATGATTATATTTGACTCGATAAAAAGTAATTTTAGAAAAATAAGATTAAGTGTTAACCCAAATTGTAAAAATAAATGCGCAAAATAATTTTTATTTTTTGTTTGATTTTTTCCTCGTTTCAAAATTTGATGGCTGAGGAATATTTCTTAACCTTAAGAAATGATAAGGTTAATCTTAGACAAGGACCATCTTTTGAATACCCGGTAAAATTGTTTTATAAAAAAAAATTTTTACCTGTCGTTGTTCAAGATAAATTTGATAATTTTAGAAAAATTAGAGATCATGAAAATAATACTGGGTGGGTACACATCTCTCAATTATCCAAAAAAAAAGCAGCTTTAACTTTAGATGACGACCAATTAATTTTTAGTAAACCCACTATTTATTCTAAACCTTTAGCAATCTTAAAAAAAGGTAGATTATGCAAGGTTCATAAGTGCAAAGATGAATGGTGCAAAATAAGTGTAGAGAAATATAAAGGTTGGGTTAAAAAAGATATTTTATGGGGTCTTTTATAAAAACTATTTCTTGTACTTTGCTGTCCAGACTTTATCTAGAATAAAATACCAAATTGAGTTAGCCAGTGGTTCTACAATTGCATCTGTGAGGGCAATCATAAAAGACACTTCTGCTATTAACATTAAAACTGTTATAGCAATAGCGAAATGGCCAATAGTATAAATTATTGTTCTTAATATTGAACCTTTATTATTCTCGTATATAGTTTTTGAGGCTGAGAAGATTCCGTGAGTAAATTCTGTCATTTAAATAAAAGGATTTTCTAAAACACAAGCTACTAGGTGTATTCTATTTTGTTCCCCTCCATTAAAAAAATTATGATATTTTGTATTATTAGTAATAGTCACTGATCCGTCAGCAGGCATATGTCTACAAACTTCTTCGATTACCATTCTACAACCTTTGTTAGTTATTATTGGGATATGCAATCTTGGCTCGGGGTCTCTGTGCCAGCTAAGAGTTGATCTTGGCTCTTTTAATAAAATTCTTACTCTTCCAAGTTTAAAATGTTTTTTTAAAGTATCATAAACCTCTTCAAAATATGTTCCTTTAAATTCTGGTACGATTTCGGTATATTTTGACTCGTCTATTGGCTTATCTCTTTCAACTTCTTTTCCTTTTTCATCTGGAACAGTCCAATAAGTTCCTCTAACATTATGACCTTCTGTAGAAGACTTATCACCTGGAATTTGATTTAAAGAGATCGCTCCAAAGTTTTTAATTCCAAGAGTGTTAAATTTCTTTTTTTTGAGCACCATATTAAAATCTGCTCTCAATTTATCAATATCAAATTTAAGATTAGGAACTATATAAAAATCATCTTTTATATTTTGTTTTAATTTTTCTAAGTTTTCCGTTGATTTTACAATTTCCATATTAATTCAATTTTTTTAAGTTAGGTCTGTCAGCGTTCATTATTTTCGTCCATACCGCTACAAAATCTTTTATAAATTTTTCTTTGTTGTCATCTTGTGCGTAAACTTCTGCATAGGATCTTAGAATAGAATTAGAGCCTAGGACTAAATCGGCTCTAGAAGCTGTGAATTTAGTTTTGTTAGTTTTACGATCAATAACATCGTAAGAATTTTTTCCAGTTGGTTTCCAAGTATATTTCATATCAACTAAATTTATAAAAAAGTCATTGGTAAGAACTCCAACTTTATCAGTCATAACACCTTTGTCTTTAGCGCTTGAATGATTTGTGCCTAATACTCTCATACCACCTACTAAGCATGTCATCTCCTGCGCTGTTAATCCCATAAGAGAAGCTCTCTCTAAAAGAAGCTCTTCAGGCATTACTGAATAATCCGCTTTAAAATAGTTTCTAAAACCATCATGGTGGGGTTCTAACCATTTGAAGCTTTTAATTTCAGTTTGATCTTGTGAAGCATCGCCTCTTCCAGGGCTAAACGGGACTTTTACTTTAGAGCCAGCTTTTTTAATAGCTTTTTCAAGGCCTACATTTCCTGCTAAGACTATTGTGTCTGCCATAGTTGCTCCGGTTTTCTTGGAAATACCTTCAAGCACTTTTAAAA
>CESP01288532.1_pt1 | contig 13568 bp, 13 predicted proteins | sample 531211 | NCBI WGS metagenome assembly CESP01 (sample SAMEA2622074, study PRJEB7988) | marine metagenome | biome: marine biome (ENVO:00000447); feature: surface water layer (ENVO:00002042); material: "saline water (ENVO:00002010), including plankton (ENVO:xxxxxxxx)" | depth 5 m | reverse complement strand
TTATTTAATTTTTTTTTTTTAAATGAGTGGATATTATTTTTTAATTTCTTTTCAATATTATTTGCAACACTTAATGTACTCATTTCATTTAAAATACTTAAATTTTTAATCAATGATTTTGGATTTATAGATATAAAAAAAAGTAATGAATTAATAACAATCTTTATTTTAAATTTCAGCTCATATTATCTTTTTAATTTTTCACCACTTGGTATTCATAATTTTTCATCTTTCTTTTTTTTATTAACAATTTATTTTTTTTTAAAATGGAGAAATAATGGCCGTGTTTCTGATTACTTATTTTTTGGTTTCTTAAGCTCTATTTCCGCTATTTGTCATATTTCTAATTTAATTTTTCTTATACCCGTAATAATTTTTTTTACTTTAGCAAGTATAGAAAGTATAAAAATTAAATTTAAATTAATTTCTTACTATTTGGCACCAATAGCCTTAATAATATTACCACTTATATTTTTAATATTTATTAATTCTAGCCAAGACTATTTGCCTAAGGAGGGTCCACAAAATCTCATCATAAACCTTATAACATATTTTAAAAACTGGTTTTATTTAATTGGTCCGATATCATTTATTGTTTTTATAAACTTTTTTTTTAAAAAAAATAAAAAAAATAAAAATGTATTGTTTTTATATTATTTAATTTTTTTCCATCTTTTTTTATTTTTAATCATACCACTTAACGAGTCTTATATTAGAAATTATTTATATATCGCATATTTATACTTAATAATTTTTTCATTTTTTGTTATCACTATTAATAATAGAAATAAAAAAATAATTCTTTTTTTTTTAATTATAAACTTTGGACTAAATATTTCTTTAATTCTTGATGATAGATTTTTATCGGTAATAAACAAAGATTTTCATAATTCATATTTCTCGAATAATAAATCTATAGAATTATTTGGACGTAGTATTAGAAATTTAGAAAATTCTAAAAATCAAATTTTAATCTTACCTTATGACCAAAATTCGACTAACTATATTTACACGTATAAGCCAGCTAATTTTGATGAAAATTTACTATTAACAGATATGTATTATGATCATAGTAATAATTCACCAAAAAAAAGTTTGAGCATTATAGAAAAATTATTTCAATCTAATAAACGTGATTTTGTGTTAATTTCAATTGTTAAAATAGATAATTTAAATGAATTTGTAAAAAATTTTAAAACTATAGAGCATTCAATAAATAATTTAGATAAGTGTAAAATTAATAAAAAAAAAATTTTTGATAAAAAATTATATTTTTTTAACGGATATTACAATTTATCAATATATAAATATGATTGTACACTTAACGAATGAGAAATTATCAAAAAATAAATTAAGTTTTATTTTGCCAGTATTAAATGAGGTTAAGAGTATTAGAAAAACTTTAAACGAATTAATAAAATCATGCAAAAAAGATTACTTTTTAAAAAAAAAAATTTTATTTTATTTATATTAATAACTTTAGGTTCTTATTTAATTATTAGGAACTTTAATAATAGTTATTGGGCTGATGAGTGGGCTTCTTTTTATTTTTCAAACCCATTAAAACTAAATTTAATTATCGAAGGAAATTCCTTAGATGGATCTAGCAAGTATTATTATATCGTTTTAATTTGGTGGAATAAATTTTTTGGTTATTTTCCTGAGTCAATTAGGATGTTTTCTAATTTCTTTGGAATTTTAACTATGCTTATGTTTCTTAGATTATCTAGAGAATTTAAATTAAATAATGAATATTTAATTCTATCTTTATCTTTATTTGTTACTAATTTTTTTATTATTTATTATTCAGCAGAAGCAAGATGGTATTCATTAAGCTTATTTTTATCTTTGTTAAATATTTATTTTTATATTAAATCATTAAAAAAAGATAAGTATTTGCTTTTTTTTATATTATCGTCAACTTTAAGCAGCTTAATAAATATTTTTTCTTCTGTAGTTCTTTTATCTGCAATAATTCACAGTTTGTATTATAAAAATAATAAGTTATTTATTTATTCTTTAGTTGCTATATTTTTGGTTTTAATTTTTAAACTAGATTATATTTTAATTAGATTATTTGATATTGAAGATAAAGCCTTTTTTGGTATTGGATCCCCATTTACAAAATCTTTTTTTATTGGGTATTATTTTAATAATTTTTTTGGAAATGTTGTTTTTGGTGGTTTGATTTTAAGTTTAGTTATCTTTGTAATATTCAACTTTAATTCAGTATTATTAAAAAATTATAAAATTAACTTTATAATATTAGTAATTTTTTTAAGTTATTTGGTACCATTAATTTATTCATATTTTTTCAATCCTATACTTAGAGATAGATATATATTGTTTATAGTTCCATTAATTATAATATTTCTGTCTTTTTTTGTCACAAAGTTTAACAATATTTTATTTAGGAAAATAGTTGTTTATTCTTTGATTATTTTTTCACTAATTAATATAAATTTTCATAAAGTATATTTTACAAAACCACCGATTAATGATGCATTGCATATTATTTTAAACTCTAACAATAAAAATATTTTAATAGAAAACTATGAGTCACATTTCAATAATTTTATTTTTTATTCAAAATTTGCTAAAAAAAATAATATTAAATTTAACAACAGTGAGGAAAATTTTAACCAATTTTGGACTATTTGTTTAAATTCACCCAGATTTGCGACTAGTATACAAATTGATGATAAGAAATGTTTTATTAATGAATATAAAGAAACACACAAATTAAATAAAATTATCAAAATTCCTGATTTAGTTTTAAGAAATTATAAAAAAGGATAATATATCAATGGCTTTATGAACAAATAAAAATGAATATCTTGCAGTGGATCTTCTAAAAAAAATTGGGATATACGTTTACTTTGAGTATGTAGCTGTTTACAATAAGTTTGATTACTACAAGGCTGATCTAAGACATATAACCACAATAATAGAAATTTTAGATGGTGATAAAATTAAATTTGCTATGATTGGAGATATTGAAACAGAAGCTAATACAGATAAAGCTTAGTAATTATCAATGATATTGCTTGAAGATGGTTATACAGAAAAAAATACTAGTTAAATTTATCATAATCACTTAGTAAAGTACTTCGTGGGTATCAAAAAAATTATATCTACATATATTTAAATTATCTTAAAATGAATATATTTAAACATTCTTTTATATTGCAAATTAATAAACTTATAATTTTTGTTAACCGTGAATACAACAGAAATAGAAATATTGGAAATTCAAATAAAAGGATAATAATTCATTTTTTAAAATCTCATTCTTTAGTGAAATTATTTATTAGGTTAAGTTTTATTTATTTAAATTTTTTCTCTTTAATTGTTTATCAAAATAAAATTCAAAATTTGGAATATCGTAAATTTCAGAAATTAATATTTTTTTTTAAAAGAATAAAAATATTACAATTTATAAAAATTATAGAATTGTTTCATGCCCTTTTAATTATTCATCATGATGCAAAAGAAAATATAAGAAAGAAAAAAATTAATAAGATACAAAAAATCAAAAATTTTTATGAAAATATTGTAGTTGGCTCTGGTCCGGCTGGAAGCATCACTGCAAATACGTTACTAGATAATAATAAAGACGTTCTTCTAATAGAAAAGGGAAATGCTATTGAACATTTTGAATTAAAACATCCAGGAAATGAGCTTTTTTCAAAATGGAAAAATGGAGGGATTGCAAGCTCTATAGGAAATTCACAAATTCAATATGCATCAGCTGAATGTATGGGGGGTGGTAGTGAAATAAATAGTGGTCTTTATCACGAACCTGATGAAAATTTTTTATATAAATGGTCTAAAGAATTTGAAACAAAAGATCTCGATTTTAAAAATTTAGAACCATTAATTAAAGAAACTAAAAAAAAAACTAATGTTTCTTTTTTAGAAAATTCTAAAAACGATATTACAGATTATTTGAAAAAAGGAGCTTTAAAAAATAGTTGGAGATTAGAGGAAATACCTAGATGGGTTTTTAAGGAAAAAAATTCTTATAAAAAAAAATCTATGATGGAAAGTTATTTAAAAACATATCTATCAAAAGATGGGCATATAATTCCGAATACATCTCTTGAAAAAATAAAAAAAAAAGATTCTATTTGGGAACTTACTGTTATTAAAAATAATATTAAAAATTCAGTTAAATGTAAAAATTTATTTTTATGTTGTGGATCAATTTATTCAAATTTTATTCTTAGAAAAAATAATCTTATCAAGAAGAAAAATAATATTAATTTTCACCCAATGATTAAGGTGATTGTTAAATTTCCAAAAAAAATTAATTTTTTAAAAAGTGAGATTATACCACAGCAAATTACTGAGTTTGTTCCAGATTTCATTATTGGTAATGCTGCTAGTGGATTACAGTTTTTAAAAATTTCATCATTCAATGATGAAAATTTATACAACGAAGTTATAAAAGATTGGGAATACATGAGTATCTTTCATGTAACTTTTTCACTAGGTGAAGGTGAGGTCTTAAAACTACCTTTTATAAAAGATCCAGTTATAAAATATAAAATGACCAATAAAGATTTGAAGATTATAAAAAATGGTTTAGAAAAATTATGTAAGTTACTTTTTGATTCAGGTTGTGAATATATTTATCCTTTAATTCAAAATAGTAAAAAATTAAATAATCAAAGTTATATAGGTTTTATAGAAAGTATAAAAGATTTAAAAAAAATTAATTTGTCATCTGTTCATATTTTGGGTGGAGCGCCAATGGGTGAGCAAAAATTTTGTCTAACAGACTCATATGGCAAAGTTAAAGGCTATAATAATCTTTATATAAACGACTCATCATTAATATGCACAAAATTATTAAAAAATCCTCAGGGAACAGTTATGGCTATAGCACTAAGAAATATTGAGAATTTCATTAGAAATGATAAATAAAAAAAATAATTTATTTAATTTATTTAATTTATTTTCAGCTTTTAGATTAGAAAATAGCTTAAAAAATATTTTAATTTTTCTTCCACTTATTTTTTCGCAAAGAAATTTAAATTCAGATCAATTAACTCCACTATTAATGGGATTTTTTTTTTTAATTTTCATGACTTCTATTTGCTATGTTACTAATGATTTCTCAGATAGGCATATTGACAAAAATAATAAATTAAAAATAAAAAAGATAAATATAAGCAAAAAAAATGTAATACTTTTAAATGTTTTTCTTTTTTCTGTTATTTTAATATTATTTTTCAAAACAATTTTAATTAATCAATTCATATTCTTTTATTTAATATTATTTTTTTCGTATAATTTTTTTTTTAAACATATAAGATTTTTAGATATTTTATTTCTTGTTTCATTTTATTTAATTAGACTTCTATACGGTGCTGAATTAGTTGATATTGATTTAAGTAAAATGTTTTTAATTTTTTTTACGTCTACCTTTTTAATTTTGGCTATATTTAAACGAATGATGCAAATATCTAATAATAATCTGATAGGGAAAAATGACATTATTCAATATTCTTATTCAAATTTTCCTTTTTTTAAAAACATAATTGTTTTATCAACATTTATTAACTTATCAGTTTTAATTATATTTTTAATCGAAATGATTTATCCAAATACATTCATTAATTTATCGGCAGAAGAAACGAATTATGATTATAACATTTATGCTTTGACTTTAGGTTTATTAATATATTTTTTTTGGTTAATAAGAATTATTTATATGGTTTTTAATAAAAAAATAAAAAAAGACTTTTATTCATTTGTCATAAAAGATAAAATATCTTATGTAGTAATATCGGCAATTCTTCTTGCACTTTTAGTATAGCTAATGAAAAAAGACATAACAGTTATAATACCAGATTATAAATCACCCTTTTTAAAAACAGTCATTAAAAACTCGCTATTAATTAATCCTGATAAAATTATTGTATCAAATTTCAAAACAAGACAAACCGAACAAATTGAAAATGAGTTTAATGATTACAAAAATATAGAATTTTTAAATTTCAATGAAAGAAAGAATCCAGGTGATTATAGAAACGAAGGTGTAAAAAAAACTTTCACTAAAAATATATTATTTTTAGATTCTGATATAAGGGTAAATTCAAATTCAATAAATTTTTTAAAACAGCTTTTAGAAAAAGGCGTAGAGGATAATAAAATTTATTGGGGTATCTACAGTAAATTTTCTCAGGGTATTTTTTCTCGTATTCAAAATAAAATCTTGCGATATAGATTTTCAAATAAATTTTTTAAGGAAAGTTTAGATAAAAATAGACCTTATTGTGGCCAATCTTCACATTTCATCATTTCAAGAAAAACTTTTAATAAAGTTGGTGGATTTAATCCATATTTAAGAATTAGAGAAGATAATGACTTTTGTATAAGGTCTTCCATATTAGGTGTGCAACACATTTTAGATGAGAGATTTGAAGCTGATCATTTAAAATATTTTGACTTATATTCAGATTATTTTCAAAAACCATTTCATGCTACTAAAGTAAAAGTTTTAGAACCAAATATTTTTAATAAACCAAATTCTCAAATAGGTTTAAGTTTATTATTGTCATGGGTTATTTTTCCATTTTCTTTATTAGCAACATTAACTTTATTTTTTTTAAATTATGTTGATTTAAGTAATTTTTTTATAATAAATTTTATTTTCTTTATTTTGTCATATTTATTCGTGCCCAAAAAAATACGTGATGATTTGAATTTTTCAGAAAAAATATCTCTTTTTTTTGTATCACCAATAATTGGTTTTTATTTTTTAGCAGGAGGGATATTTGGATTAATATTTGGTTTATTTCTTGAGATAAAAAGAGGTGCTGTTAGCTTAATGGATTATTTAAAAATTTTGTTTAAAGTAATTGTTAGAAATGGTAACCCCATCCAAATTGTAAACTTTATTACCTCAAGGTGTAATTTAAGATGTCATCATTGTTTCTATAAAAATACTTTAGACAAAAAAGATCCAGGTGAAATGAATTTATCAATAATTAATGAATATACGAAAAACTTTGGCTCTGTTTTATGGTATGCTTTAGGTGGAGGAGAACCATTTATTAGATCTGACTTATATAAGCTTTACGAAAAAGTAGAAACTAATTGTCGTCCAAAAGTATTTACAATTCCAACTAATGGCTGGTACAAAGATAAGATATTTTTATCTACTCTTAGAATGCTGCAATTTTCAAAAGGAAAAAAACCAATTATTATCCAGTATTCTCTTGATGGTAACAAAGAAATGCACGATCAAATTAGAGGAAAGAATTCACATGAAAAAGTTTTAGAAAGTTTAGAGACTTTAAAAAATCTTCAAAAAATTTATAAATCACTACATTTTTCAGTTATTACTGTAGTTACAGATGAAAATAGACATATTTATCCAGAGTTAATTGACGATTTATTAAAGTTTGAAACAAATCAAATCAATATAAATTTATTTAGATACGGTACTCTAGACCATCCTCCGTTACCATCTGAGACTATACATAAATATAAAGAGGCAGTTGAGCGATATGAAAGTTTTATTAAAAACAGAAAAATGAAAAGGTACTCTTTTCTTGGTGCTAAGCTGATGAGATTAAAAGAAGCCTTGCAAAAAGATTTAATTTATGAAGTTGCTAAAAATGATAAATTTGTAACCCCTTGTACCGCAGGGACTTTGTCATACGTAGTTTGGGAAGATGGAAGAGTTAATGCCTGTGAAATTTTACCTGAAACGATTGGAAATGTTAATAATCCAATTTTTCCCAAAAATATTTTCAAGTCACCAAAAGCAAAAGAATTAAGAAATAAAATTAAAGAAACTAAATGTAAATGTACATATGAATGTGCAATGTCAACAAATACATTTTTTTCATGGAATATGACTAAAAAATTAATTTGGTCATACATGACAAACAGAGTTTAAAATATGAAATGTATTGTAACTGGTGGATCTGGATATTTAGGTTCTGCTTTAATTGAATATCTTTCATCTAAATCTTTCAATATTGTCAATTTTGATAAATCTAGTAACAAAAATATACATGCTCAATTTGTAAAGGGGGACATTTTGGATTTTGAAAGATTAATGGAGATTACTAAAAATGCTGATATTATTTATCATTGTGTTGCCAAAGTTCCAATCACAAAAAATAAAATAAATTTTAAAAAAGTAAATACAATTGGAACAGAAAATATTTTAAATGCGGCTTTAAAAAATAAGGTAAAAAAAATAATTTATATCTCAAGTTCAGCTGTTTTTGGATTACCAAAAAAAACTCCTATATCTGAAAATGATGAGAGAGAGCCTATAGAATCTTATGGTTTATCAAAAAAGGAGGGAGAGGATATTTGTTTTAAGTATATGGATTTAGGTTTAGATATAACAATTATAAGACCAAGAACTATCTTAGGATCTGATAGGCTTGGTATTTTTAGTATTCTTTTTGACTGGATTAAAGAAAATAAAAGTATTCCAGTGATAAATAATGGAGATAATATTTACCAATTTATTGACATAAGAGATTTAAATGAAGCAATTTATAAATCTTCTTTATTAACTGGTAGCAATGTATTTAACATCGGTGCAGAAAAATTTTCGACTATCCGTGATACTGTCAGTTCTTGTATAAAACATGCAAATAGTCAATCAAAAATTAAAAATATTAATAACAATTTTTTTTTCAAATTAGCTAAATTAATTAGTAAAACAAGATTAATACCATTGCAAGATTATCACTTTGAAGTTTATGGTAAGTCGGTATTTTTTGACATTTCTAAATCAAAAAAAATTCTTGAATGGACACCTAAGTATTCAAATAAAGACTCAATAATTAATTCATACCAAAACTTTCTAGATAAAAAAAATAATAACATTTTTGATGAAGCTATTTCTCCACATAATTCTATATTAAAAAAAGGTTTGCTAAAATACGCGCATTTGTTTATGTAAAATGAACTTGTGGCGTCAATAAATTCATGAATAAATATAAAACAGTTATGGTTACAGGTGGTTCTGGTTATTTTGGAACGATATTAATTAACTACTTGCTTAAAAAAAAAGTTCTAATAAAAAATTTCGATATTTCCAAACCTGAAGAAACTAATCCAAATGTTAAATATTTGAAAGGTGATATTCTTAATTATAATGATATCAATAATTCTTTAAAAAATGTTGATACGATATTTCATAACGTAGCAAATTTACCTTTAGCTAAAGATAAAGAAAAATATAATTCAATTAATGTTGATGGAACAAAAAATATGCTTGAGGCTGCATTAAATAATAAAGTAAGAAAAGTAATTTACACATCTACCGGAGCTGTTTTTGGTATTCCAAAATCAAATCCTGTTAAAGACACAGATATTCCAAAACCGCAAGAAGAATATGGATTAACAAAATATATAGGAGAAAAAGTATGTAAAGAATATATAAAAAAAGGAATTTCAATCACTATAATTAGACCAAACACTATTCTGGGCATAGGTAGATTGGGAACTTTATCGCTTTTGTTTAAATGGATTGATGAAGGGTACAATATTCCAGTATTTAGTGGGGGGGGAAATAGATATCAATTTACTCATGCAGAGGATTTATCAAGACTGTGCTATTACTCTTCACTAGAAGATGAGTCTCAAATTTATAACTGTGCAGCAAAAGATAATCTTACAATGATTGAAATAATGACAGAGTTATGCGAATTTGCGAAAACAAATTCAAAAATAAGAAGTGTGCCAATGTGGCCAGCTATTTTATTGATGAATATATTAAATTTCTTCAAATTATCACCATTAGTCTCCTACCATTCACTTATGTATGGAAGATCGATTTATTTTGATATGACAAAAAATAAGGAAAGATTAAACTGGGAACCAAAATATACAAATGCTGAAATGATGATTCAAAGTTATAAATGGTATATTTCAAATAAGAATAAATTACTTTCCAATAAAAAAAATGACTATGATCATCAAGCAATTGTTAAAGAGGGCTTTCTTAAATATTTAAAGAAACTTTTATAGCTAGTCTTTTAAAAAAATTATAAGCTTTACCAAAAATATTTTTTTATAATTATAATTAAAAAAAAAATTATCTTTTTGTTTAATAAGAAATCCTCCATCATATAGAGTATTTAACCTTATTCTAAATTTTTCATTCTGATTATAGATAGAAAGTAACTCGTTATAATTTGATATTTTCTTTTCATGAATTAGTTTCAATAAGGACAAAAATATAGAATTTGATATGTGGATTATAAAACCTGACCAAGCAAAAATTAAAGACAAATTCAATAAAAAATTAATAAGAAAGTAGTCAAATCTAAAAAAATAATAAACCAAAAAAAATGAAGACAAATTTAAAAAAACAAAACTAATAAATCTAATATAGAAAATTTTTTTACTACCAAATATTTGAGTTAATAAAATCGATATTAAAAAAATTATAATAGTATAAAAAAAACTCATCCAATAACTTTTATTTTTAATGATGAAATACATCTCATATACAGTTTTAAAAAAAATAATCCTTTTTTTGTAATTACATATCTTTCATTTTTTTTAATTATAAATTTTTTATTAATTAATTCTTCAAACCTGCTGTTAATTTTAAAAACTTCATCAATATTTAAATTATTTTGGCTTTTTTGATAATACGATATCAATATAGCGAATGAACCACTGCGGTTAAGAAAAGCAATTATATTAAGATATGCAAAATATGAGCTTAATGAAAAAATTAAACTTAGAAGAATTAATTCAAATTTTTTTTGAAAGATAAAATCTGAGTTTATAATTTGAAAAAAATTTAGTATAAAAATTAACGAGATAAAAATTAATTGGTGAAATCCAAAAATTTTTTTTTTTCTTCTACAAAAAAGAAAAAAATCAAAAATAAGGTATATTATAAAAAAAAAATAAAAAAAAAGTTCCATAATTATTTGTTAAATACCCAAATTTTTTGACCAATGAAATTTACAATTAAATGACATCCTACAGCAATTACAAATGATATTTGTATATTATTAAAAATCATAACAGAAATTTTATTTACAGATACATTTGTAAATAAAACTACTAATGTTAAGATAATATACTTTACAATTTCTGCTTTAGACCATGCTTTTTTATCAAAAGTATAAAATTTATTAATAATAAATGATGTAAAATTTCCTATTATAAAGGACATTGTTTTGCTTGATGAAAGTAAAATACCAAAATTTAAAAAAAAAATATAGAATACATAATCAACTCCTGTACCAATAAATCCTGATATAAGAAATTTTAAAAACTGAACTTTTATTTTTTTTGAAAAAATATCTAATATTTGTCTTGGACTAAAATTCATAATTTATCTTTTGTTATATTTTTTTTATTGTAATAGAAATAAATCTTATTATTACTATTATCAAAAAATAAAGGGAAACTTTGATAATTAACAAAATGAGGGTTTATCTTTCTAAAATTAATTTACATAAAAAAAAACAACTAGCATGGAAAATAAAAGAAATAGCAAATGATAATGCTAAATTAGACAAAGAGGCAGTAGATATGTTTATCAATAGAAACATTGATAATGCCTCAGTGGCGATAGCTTCATTAAATTCAGAAAATATTTATCAAGTAGTAAAACAAGCGATATGTAAATGAAAATCTTTACCAAAATTTTTAAAGACGAATTTTTAATATATATATTTATTATTATCTTTTTCTTTTATTCTGTGGCAAACTTTATCAACTTGGGACCACTTGTTGATCAGGCAGGTCATATTGTTTGGTTTCAAAATTTGAAGAATACTAAATATCTTTTTACAATTGAGTCAATAACAGATATTCAAAAATTCCTTATTGATGAAAATGGATTTTTATATCAATTGCTAAAACCTGCTTATAATTCTGGTGATTATCATGCATATCTATTTCAGATTAATTCAGTCTTAACAGTCCTTCTGTTCTCTTTTTTATTAAATTTTAATCCTATAGAAACTTACAACATTACATCAATTTTTTTTTCATCATTTGCAATTTTAATCAATTACAAAATACTAATTTTTTTATTGAAAGATTATAAATTTTTTAAGGATAAATTAGAAAATAAAATTATTTATCAATTAATTTTTTGTGTTGTCAATATTTCTTATTATAAGTTTTATTTTTCTCCATTAGGCCATCATAATTTAGGTTATTTTTTTTTTTCCTTAACAATACTTTTTTTTTTAAATGGTCTTAATAAAAACATAAGTTATTTTTATTTTAAGTTAGGAGTACTCACTAGTTTTGTTATTTTTTTCCAAGTAACATTAGCGTTGCTATTGTTACCATTTTTAACTTTAAGCATATTTTTTAAAAAATTTAGAGTCAATAAAGAAAATTTTCAAAACTTCTTAAAATTTTCACCAATAGTATTTATTGCAATGATGCCATTTATTATACTAATCATAAATGATTTGATTAAATCTGATGAAAATTTTCTTTCTCTGTTGATTGGAAGGGATGCTGTTGATTCAATTTTTTATTTAAAAAAGATTATTATGTGGTTTAGTAAAATGTATACATTAAGCTCGCCGATAATATTTTTTAGTTTTATTTATTCAATTTTTATTTGTCTAAAAAATAAAAAGCACAACTTTCTATACTTGATTATTCTTATTCATTTTATGCTTCACATAATGTTAGGAATTTTTTATATAAGTTATCTCAGAAATTTTTATTATATATTTAATTTAATATTAATTTTAAGTGCATTTACATTTATTTATATCTATCAATCTATAAGTTTAAAATTTAGAATTTTTATACCTCTGTCATTATTATTTATAAATACTATCTATAATTTAAATATTATTTTTGAAAAAAATAATCTTTTTTCTGAAGAAAAGCTTATGTATCAATATTATTTTGAAGACAAAGGAGACGTTAGTAAAAAAATTGAACATATAAATAATTCATTAAATAAAAATAAAATTGTATTTTTAGGAGATCTCGAAAAAAATTTTTTTTTAGCTTATAACTATGATTTGACAAAAAAAAATATGTTAATTGATAAGCCTTTTATAAATTTATCTAACCATGCTGGTAATAATTCAGCTTATTCAAAATATATTATTAAAAAAAATAAAATTACAAATGGTGAGTTTTATTTGATTTCTTTATCTGAGCCAAAAAATAAATTTATTGATGAAATTAAGATTTTTAATAAGTTAAAAAACTTTAATATAATAAATCAAAATTGTTTTTTACTTATGCCTCATGAATATAAGAGTTTTATATTTAGACCAGTATTAACTGCTGGTCCGTATAAAAAGGTCTCTAATAACGATTCGATAGAAATCTATTTAACTAAAATTATTTGTGATTAAAATTTACTTATTGATTTTGATCAATATATTTCATAATTTTAAAAGTAGACAATGCCAATACCACATTTTCCCGTTAGATATTTACTAATCTGTAAGCTACATGATCTTAAACATCTAAAATGCAATCTTCATTTGTGTTTAAGATGTTAAATTGATATTTTAATACAAACTATTTTTCAAAAATTTTTTTCAGTGCATAAATCAAGCCAATTGAGCTATTAG
>CESP01117520.1_pt1 | contig 13569 bp, 9 predicted proteins | sample 531211 | NCBI WGS metagenome assembly CESP01 (sample SAMEA2622074, study PRJEB7988) | marine metagenome | biome: marine biome (ENVO:00000447); feature: surface water layer (ENVO:00002042); material: "saline water (ENVO:00002010), including plankton (ENVO:xxxxxxxx)" | depth 5 m | reverse complement strand
AGCGACAAGATCATCGACCGCTACATCGACATCTGGCTCCACGAATATTATCGAACGCAATATCAAACAACCCATGGATCTTCGTGAATTCCGGCGCCACATTTTGCGATTGGAAGGCGGTATACGGAAAGACATGGAGCGGCGGCGGGCCTTCAATTTAGCAAAGAAAACCACAACGATACCCAAAACCTACTTGCCGGAGTCGTTGTCGCCGGAAGATTACAAGAAACAAAAAACCAACATCGAGCGGCGCCGGCAAGCGTACAAAAAGAAGCAGTACGTCGACGCCCCGAAATTGAAATCGTACCGATCGAAGGAGAGTTCGCACATCAAAAAAGCCAAAAAAATGTACGGTATAACGTCCATGGAAGACTTGGATACACTCAGCAAGATGACCGGGTGCAGCAAACCTAGCATGGAGATGATCTTGAAGAAAGGACGAGGTGCCTACTATTCCAGCGGCAGCCGCCCGAACCAAACAGCCGAATCGTGGGCACGAGCCAGGTTGGCATCGAGTGTGACGGGGGGCAAGGCAGCGAAATACGACTTCAAACACTTGAAAGAAGGCGGGTGCAACGAGAACGTGCTGTCGATGGCTCAAAAATGGATGAAAGGAGGTGCGGTGTATCCTTGGATGTCCTACGAAGAGGCACATGCATACGAGACGCAGGCAGCAGAAAAGAAGGTCAGCGAAGTGGCGCGATCTGCTGGTGGATTCATGCGTGTCTACGAAGAGCATCCGTCGCCAGAAGAGATGGAGACTACGATGTACAGTGAGACGCAATCGTGGGCCAGGCGTAGGCACAACTTTATCAAGCGGCATCTGACCCAATATCTTAAGAATCCAACCTTGAGAAGGTGGCTGGCGATGATCATGTGGGCGTACAAGCACGAACCGTTGCACGAATCGCAGCACGAAGAAGAAAAAAAAATCTAAACCCATATACAAAAAAAGATGGAGCGTACGATATGGTTTAGTGTCGTCGGCGGGGTCGTCGGATTGAGTCTGTTGTCGAAAATGACCGGTGTCATGGAGAGCAAAATGAGTTTCACGGAAGAGGGGAAGAACATGATGGCGGTTTCGGACCAGGATAAGAACGTGTTGATCTCGTTGATGCATATTTCCGAAGCCATCGCGTACTTGAAGATCGCCGCGGAAAACGGCGGGGGCAACGCGAACGTGCTGGGAGATGCGCTGAAAAAGCAAAAACGAGCCTTGAAATTTATTCATCGAAAATGCCCGAAATTGAAGGCGAAAGGCTGGCAATAAAAAGCGGTATACCGGTCGCATGATAAATATACTTTTTTTTGAAACACGTACACACATCAAACATGGATGTACTAAAAAAATATTGGAATCAAAATGGAGTTTTTACATGTGCAACGAGCGTTTGAAAAATTATCTGTCGTGGATAAACAAAATATATTTGATAAACAAAACAAAATCCCTTCATGGGAAGAAGTCCAACTGACGTGGCATCCAACCGTGACTTGCGTTGGAAATTATTCGGTGATGTCGTCCTCTTTTTTTACCCCGTTTTTGAAAACGGCCTACATCGATTTAGAAGGCCTACCAAGCGAACACTCATATTATAAATACGTCATATCGGTAGAACATACGAATCCGTTTCGAGAATGGATAGCGAAAAGAAGCAAAGAAGCACTGGCACAATTGTTGGCAAATAGCAGCCACATCGACATGGCACCGGACATGTTTTACAACAAAGCAATGAATAATGTAATGTTCGACGATCAACCCAACCTTCGATTTACACGAAGACTCGATGCTGGTCCTCGTCCCACCGTCTGGAACGCACAACAGGTTCCGGTTGCGACAGGTGTGTTTTTAAAATGTGAAATCAAAGTGCATGCATGGTTTACAAGAACAAACCAAAAGTGGGGCGTCTCCTTGAAATTAGGTGACAACATTGTAGTGTAGTGTTAGATGAGTAATTTTTAACTTGGTTGAAAATATAATAAAATGCGTATTAAATATAATAAAATGCGTATTAAAATAAGGTTTTTTTATTTCTACCAACCAGTCAATTTTAAACCGACAATGCATTTATTTCTACCAACCAGTCAATTTTAAACCAACAATGCATATATACACACATACGCATAGATACACACACACATATTATATACATAAAAACATAAATATAGAATATATAACACTATTAAAAGTATAAAACATTATATTTTATCCGAAAGATGTCCACAACAACCACTACCACAACAACCACAACCACCGCGTCCGATAATATTGCCGTGGCAGGTTTGTTGCGGTTGGGAAATCGTGCACCGAACCCCCAAACCGACACCCCGTTGCCGCAACAAGAAAATGGCCCAATGTATTTGGACGACAACATCAACCCGATCCATCAACTGCCGTTTTCACCGAACCACATCAGGGAAAAATACATCGGGTTTTTGAATGAGGCCGGAAAAAAGCACACCAAGTGTGGAATGTATTTGTTCCAAGTGGAGCAGAACTCAACAGAGAACTCAACAGAGAACTCAGCAGATCCATATTGGTGGTTGTATATCGGAGGCTTCCAAGATGGCAATCCTCACGGCAAAGGTATTCTGTACCAACAACTTGCTCCGGCACACGTTCCTGTCCTCCATAAGATGCATACTATGGATGAAGTATTTAGATTCAAAGATCAAAGCAGCGTGTACAAAGATTATACATGCAGTTACGAGGGGCCGTGGAGTGCGCGGAATCCATTCGTATTGAAGGGAAAAGGAGAATACCGCGATAACAATAAACGAATTGTTGGTACGTTTGTGACGGAAGTTCTCGACAAGGTGCAAAACAAATTCAAATTCGAAGGAAAAGTGGAAGTGACGTACGCATCGGGAGACAAGTTCGTCGGTTATTTGTACCCACACGACGTGTTTTACGCACAGCGAGGTTTTTATACGTACCAGGATGGTCATACGTATCGAGGTACCTTTCCCAACAAATTATTTAACCAATTGAACCATAAGGGAACCTACGTGGATGCCGATGGACACACGTATACTGGCGATTTTCGAGACGATGAAAAGCACGGGCAAGGATGGTTAACCTTTGAGAATGGCGACATTTTCAAAGGACAATTCGAGAACGACCAGCCGGTTCGTGGAACACTGGAGAAGGGTACCAGCAGCATTCGAAAAGTCAGATATCAAGGTTCGGTCAACGAGACATTTGAACCACATGGAAATGGACAACGGAAGACGTTTGTCAACGGAAAATTTGCGTCCAAATACGAAGGCGAGTTTGTCCGCGGCAAACCGCATGGGAGAGGTACCGAAACGGTCGTCAATGAACAATTTTATCCCAATCTGCCTGGCACTTATATTTCGGAGGGTGTTTTTAACAAGGGGTTGTTGCGGGAAGGTGAGCAGAAGTTTATTCATGCTACCAACCGTAGGGTGAATTTCAAGAAACAAGGAAAGTTTGTGAACGGCGAAATTCGAAAGGGTATTTATTACCACGCCAACGGCGACGAATACCATGGACAATTTGATGCGAATGGTCAGGCGTCCGGGAAAGGCACACTGTTTCAAGAGCATGCCACCTTCACCGGCGAATGGAAAGACAACAAGATGAATGGAGCATTCGATTACATGAAGCGTTTTTCCGTCATGAACCCTGGTGAAGAGCCAAAACGATACCATTATGTTCGCTGTGTAAATGCCAAGTTTGAAGACAATATGTGCACCCATGTCCAACGTGGTGGTTACAGCGATAGAAAACGCAAAGCCGATTTCAAGGAATTTACAAGAGTCTGCCGCCAACGGGTCGGAAGTAGTAATGGTGCTCGTGTGAGGTTCAACAACGACAACAATACCGACGATGACAACATGAGCGTCGCTTCTTCCATGGTCGTCAACGCCCCAACCAGTCCTAGAGGAATTTAAAGAGGAATAAAATAAAAAATATTACAAATATATTATTATATTTTTTTTTTCGATACTATAATAAAAAATGAGTTTGACGTTGAAATCCTTTGGGTCTCCGTGGAAACAGGCTATCAAAGATGTCGAACGAGAAACTGGCCAAGAGGCGGTCTTGTACCGGGAATCCTACCAGCAGTTCAAAAACACTTTCGAAGGCTGCGTTCGCGGGCAAACTCCCAACATCGATGCCAAACAAGCATGGAAGCGGATGTACAACGAATCCATGCCGAAAGTTGCGGCGCCCACCGCAAATTTCAACAACTTAGAGGCAAGCGAGGTGGCAGCCGGGATGACGATCGTAAACATGGGGCTGGAAATGGTGAAGGGCCACGCCTTCATGACAAAGTTTGCGGAGCAACTAGCCGATCGGTACGAGGCCATCGACAAGCCGATGTTGATGCGGTCGTTGTCGCGGCTCTTTCAGGTCCAAAAGAGTGTGTTGACGGCTACCGATTTGGAAAGTAAGGCGAAGGCACTGGCAAAGGACGAGGGGTTTGCCATATTGTTTGCCATGGACAAAGAAGAGTTTTTGAAGACGGTGCAACTGGTGGAGAGCAAAATCGACAGGATCCAAGCAGAAGTTGAAATGTTGCAAGGCGGAGGATCGTCCACCTCTGCATTTGAGGAATTAATCAACGAAGTAAAATTACAAGGTGGTGCTACAGACTGTGAAGACTTATTGAAAAAAGAATGTGATAAACGATTTAATGAAGGAGAAGGGGATTGCCGGTGGGTTGGAAAAGGGCAATCATACACAAACAAACACGGTGAAAAGGTTATCATGAAAAAAGGTAAGTGCAAATCAAAATGGGTAAATCAGATTGAGGTGAAACAAAAATTCATACAATCAGGTGTAATGATTGCGTTGCTTTTAAGCATATGTACATATTGTTTTGTTTTTGGGTATTCCTTAACAAACTATTGGAGTGCGATGGATCAACAATTGGCATCGTTGAATAAAACATATTCCGAATTTTGGGGATACGTAAGTGGATTATCGTTTGTGGTGGCTACAGTCGCTTGGTTAAATCCTGCAACTGGTCTTTTTGTAGGTATTTTAAAGGCATTTACAGTATCGGCTTCATTTCTAACAGGTAATTTAATCGGAAAAGAATTGACCAGAACATTTGCCGAACAAGCCATGATGTTTGAAGCACCCATATTTAAAATAGAATTTTTGGCTTCAATAGTGCTTGGGATATGGGCTTTAAGTGAATTGATCTCCATTTACGCTTTTCAACTTCCATTACGACCAAAATCAAAATATAGTACAGTGATAGGACCAGCAGTAGGAGCCATCACGCAGTATGGCATCAAATACCAACAAAAAGTCAAGGATCCGGTATTTTCCATGTTCATGGGTTTATTAACCATGACACTCGTCATGTTTTTCCCATGGGCTATATCGGCGGTAAAGGCTGGGTTCGGAGCAATGAAAGGTTGTTTCTCCAAAGGACAAAAATCCGCAATGACGCGGGAAGTCAACAACCGCCGCCAATTAGGAACCAAAAAAGCCTTAAGACTAGAAGACAACAATAACGTACCAAAAAAGAAGACACTTCCACGACTACAGTGCTTGTGCTTGTACAAAACTGGACCAAACGCAAGAACTCGATGCACCGCTGCCCGAAAACCAAATTCAAAATTCTGCGGCAGACATCAACAATGTTGGTTTGAGGTGGGCGACGACGAGTCGAAAACTGATGATTAAACAAGTGCGGGCACACCTTGCAATTCTTTTCCCATCAAACAAATGTATGCGATCGGTACCTTTTTGCGCTGCAATCGCTCGCAGCACCCGGTCGTGGTCGTCCGGCACTTGGATTTCCTCGAAGGCATGTACTTGTTCAACGATGATACCCCTTCGTATTTGGGGATTATGGCGTCGTCAGCCACGAGAACGAGTTGCGGCCGCTGGATCTGACCATATACGAGAAGTTGCACGGGAATTGGTGGGAACGGAAGAACCTGTCGGTGTTTCAATAATCTTGTAATCGAAGCCTTGGGGTAAATTGTATGCTCATTTGACTCGGTTTTTTTCCCACCTCGTAAAAAAACAAGATGCAGGGCTGGGCCTTACAAACGTTTGAAGACCATATGAAGCGAGCGCCGACCAACAAGGAGCGCATCGAGATCGAAAAAGCCATCAACATGGGAGCCACGAAGCAGCAGGTCCAGAGCGCGTTGCAGACGTTTCGACCGACGCTGCCCAAAGGCCTTGTCAATTTAGGCAACACGTGCTACATGAACGGCGCGTTGCAACTGCTGATGACTTGCCCGCAATTCGTCAACAACACGCGGTTCCACTACTTCGTGAAGCAACTGGACCCGAAGATGCCGCGGAAGTGGGTGGCGAAGGAGTACCCGCAGTTCCGGAACTTTGCCCAGCACGACTCCCACGAATGGCTGCTGGCCCTCCTCGACGTCTGCAAAGACAAATTGTTCGAAGGGGAGATGGAGGTGAAGGTGACCTTCGAGGATTGCGGGCATACCAACACCCACACCGAGCCGTTCGTGACGGTGTCCCTGCCGATGGTGGGGGATTCGATGGGCACCGCGATGGAGCACTTTTTCCAAACCCCGGAACGGGTGGTGTCCACGTGCGACACGTGCAACGACCATATCAAGCAGGCGGCCATGAAGACGATTTCGATTTCGAAACTGCCGACGTATTTCATCGTGCATTGGAAGCGGTTCGACAAGCAAGGGAACAAGATCAAGAAGCGGATGCAGACCCCGCTGCACTTGTTCGGAAAAACGATGGCTGGCACCGTGAACCACTCCGGGAGCCTGCACTCCGGGCATTACACGGCGTGCGTGTGCCACGGCGACCAGTGGCACTACATCTCCGATTCCCAGTTGATGGATTTGGAAGAGCGGCACGCGGTAAAAAGCAGTGAATTAGCGTACATGGTAGTATATAGTTAATATTCGTTCAAATGTAGATAAATTTTACATCCATACTGCTTAAAAATGATAAGAAATCTGTTTAAGCGAAAAAGTCTACAACCTAAATTAGGAAGATGGGGTGTAACATATGAAAAACCTGTTTTAGACAAAAGAATCAATTGGGCAAATCATGATCATTGTGGTAGCGAAGTATGTGAGAAACATTTTAGTGACAAAAAACATAAAGAAGTTGAAAATTGGGATGAATATTTGAAGGAAAAGAAGAAAAAAAAGAAACCTAAACCTAGTTCATCAAAAAAAGACGACGACGACGACGATGATTTTTATTATTATGTTCCTTACTGTTTATAATGAAGGTTGTTTGATTGCAGGTTTGGCCTTCTGGACACAGCGGTGCTTTAGATCGGAGGCATCGCAAGGTTGTCCCACTTCTGTTCGAACGGAACGAGGTTCTATTGTAGTTTTTTTTTGCATCCGAGCAATCGATTGGGGGGAAATCTCTTTCATCGGTTTTTGCTCTTGCAACCCGACGGTGGTCGGCATCCCGACATGCAACAATACCAACAAGATTCAAGAAATGGGTTCATGGTTTTTTTCCTACCCACTGAAAAAAAACCATGCGATTTTGGCTGTTTTTGCTCGCATGCATTCCGATCCGATTGCTCATGGCATGGCTTGCCTACGTCGTACCGAACCCAATCTTCGGCCTGATGGCGTTGGCCGTCGCAAGCACGTGGGTGTTGGGATCCGTGTACGGTTGGTTCAAGCCGCACGGATTTTTCGGCGGCAACGTGTGGTGGCACCACTTGAGATGGGTGCATGCCGGAATGTACCTTGGGTACGCGTTTTCCACGGTTTCCGCGCCGGTCCATGCCTACCGATGGCTGTTGATCGATGCGTTGATTGGGCTGATGGCCGGAATGTACGTTCATACGATACAATAAAAAAATCGCTCTTGTCAATAAAACCAAAAAAACCTAGAAAAAAAGTATGCCAAAAACCAAGAAAAAAGCAAGAGACCCGAACCGCCCGAAGAAGCCGATGACGGCATTTTTGCTGTTCTCCGGCGCGAATCGAGGTGCGATCAAAAGCAAGCACCCGGACATGCAGGTGACGGAGATCTCGAAAGAGTTGGGAAAACGTTGGCGTGAATCTAGTGACAAGGCAAAGAGTCCGTTTGTCAAAGAAGCGAAGAAATTGAAGAAGAAGTACGACAAAGAAAAAGCCAAATACGACAAAGAGAAAGCAAAGCATGCGCCGCCTAAGCGCCCGTGGGGGTCCTATTTCCGCTTTTGCGGGGAGATGCGGGAGGATATTAAAAACGAGAATCCAGGGTTAAAAATTACGGAATACGCCAAGTTGCTAGGGGCTGCGTGGAGGGATTTGAGCGAGGCCCAGCAAGCGCCCTACAAGAAAGCCGCGGACAAAGAGATGGAAAAATGGAAAGCAAAGATGGAGAAGTGGCGCGCAAAGCAGCAGCAGCAGTCTGCATAAAAGTGCGTCAAAGGCGGCAACATTTTTTTTTGCGCCTGTTATAGAAAAGGGGCACACCATGTGGAAACGCGGCCAGAAGGTGGCTCCTCCCTCCCAAAAAGCGTTTTTGGATCCCAACCAGTACCTGCCGAAGTTCGCAAAAGAACTGGTCAACGACTTCATCTCGTCGGCGTCGTCTCGGGGGTCGTGGAAGAAAATTACGCAGGTGGTGCGCAGCAAAAAGCCGTTTGCTGCCAGCATGCTGGTGTACGGGGTGCACCAGTGCTGCGGGCACGACAAATTCAAATGCTGCCAGATGTTGTTGGACCTGATTCGCAGCGACGAGGTGCGAACCACCATCGTAAACACGCCGTACGGCCGAAAAGGGTACACGCCGTTGCATCGGGCGTGCTACAGCGGGAGCGAGCGCATGTTGAAATTCATGATTTGCTGCGGTGCAAAGGCGAATGTGGTCAGTCCAGAGGGAGAAACCTTGTTGCAAGTGTTAAAACAAGGGTTAGATCAGCAAGAAAAAGATAGCCAGTATACGCTGGCAAAAATACTAAGTTATAGCCCGCGCAGTCAATTTTACAAGGTGTCGATGCCAAACGGGGACGTGAACGAGTTTAGCAGTACCTTGATCGATCATCAGCGAAAATGGGTAAAGCAGGGTCACGTGTACGTGCACACGCCGTCACGCAAAGATGATTTTATCTTTATTCGAGAACGATTCCGGAATTGCGAATATTACATACAAAGCGAGCAGGCTTTTCAAAACAAGAAAGGGGCGAAGAAGAAGAAGCGTTTGTTGTTAAAATCCCAGTCTATACGTATTATACAGCGTTGGTGGCGGGGCAAACATGGAGCGATGGGGAAAAAAAAGACTTCTCGGTATTCCAAGTTTGGATGGAAAGAATTTCAACAAGGAAAAGCAGTGGAAGTTGGACTGGATCGGAAGGCGGCGAAGGTGTTTTTGTTGAAGTTGATACAAGAGGGACGGATGGACGACATTCGACGGTTCCAAGCGGATATTAGGAAGAAGAGACGAACCATATATCACCAGGTGATTCAAGAAGATATGGACGTAAGAGAGTATGCAACCGAGGATTGCCCGATGTTGCTGACGTTGTAAATAAAAAAAGAAAAAAGTATAATAATATATGTTATTGTTTTTGTTTTTTTGCAGTCGCACTGCGGAAAAACCCTTCAATCATGATTGGCAATATCTTCGGATCCTTCTCCATGCCTTTGCGAACGGTTTCCAACGATTGCCCTTTTTTCACTGCTGCTATGTATGGTTTCATACGCGGATCGTAACATACCAATAGATTGTGCGTGGTGCAATCTCGGCCGCATTGGTCGCAGATGTTTGCATGACTGTTGCTTTTCCTTTTTCTAGGCTTGTTGTTTGCTTCTTTATTGGCCACGATGCTCTTTTTCATACTGACACCATCGTTTCGAGGAAAGCATTCAGTTGCATGCATCATCATAGTAGATTGTGGCCTTCCCCACCCCATGGTTTCCAATTCCAACTCCAACGCGTCGATCTCACCCAACCAAATTTCGTTCACACCTTTCTTTTCGTACGCGTCGCGATCCATTTGTTTCTTTTCCAATGCAGCCTTCAACGCCTCGATTTTATCGGAGGAGAACGTCCCTACGCTCATTTGCATGAACGTCTCCGTGTGCGCCTCTGAAAACCCGTAGGAAAAACACGCTTCCACCTTCTGGTCTCTGGTTCGTTGAAAGTCCAATATCGGCAACGTGCCGTTAGTGGCTAGTTCGATGAACCGTACTTTTTCCCCCAACCGTCCTATTTCGTTTGCTTTTTCGACCAACACGTGCGCTTTGCGCTTCTCGTATATGCTTTTCCGTGTGCCGTACCATTTGCGCAACACGTTTGTATATGTGCTGCGGCAGGGTAGATTGTTCTCGTTGATGACTACGATGCTTTGCGACAACGATGTTTCCAATCGAAATAGTTTGCATATTTCGCGGTACATGCGTGGATATTGCGCTTCGTGTGGATATTCGGACGTGATATCGTCTACCTTCGGGAAAAACGTGCGTGGTTGGTCGTCCTCGTTCTTGTAGTTCATAGTAATGGTCCATTCGATCGTTCGAGGCGTGCGCTTGTCTTTGTACGTGTCGATTAAGAAACTCAAGTTGGTGTCTTTGTTGCCTTTTTTATTGTCTACTCGCTTGGTCAGTGGATCCAGCACGGTTTCTTTGTACGCATCGGTCCATGTACCCACCGGCACGTCCTCTATTACAAGTACGACGCAACCGTTGAATTCGAATTCATCCTCAAAGTCCGCATGTACATTGCCAAAGTACAGCGTAAACTTTCCTTTCGAAACGTACTTTTGGTCGCCCAATGGAAGGATTTGGCCTTTGAAACCTTTGTAATAGGGAAACAAGTTGTCCGCAACGGTGTCCTCCACCTTACCTGCCCTGATAATTTGCTTCGAAACATCGATAATGTCGCGAGGGTCGTGTGGCAAAATAGTCGTTTGAAATCCGCTGCCCACGCCAGTGGCGCCATTGATGAGCAGCAAGCACACGATAGAACTCATGTGGATTGGCTCCACTTGCTCCCCTTCGTCCACGTGATACTCGTACACGGGAAAATCGGCATTTGGGAACATATATTTGACCCAGTTTTGCAATTTGGTGGAGGGGTACCTCGCTGACGCCGCGCCATGTTTGGTTCCGGAAATATGGCGCGTGCCAAACTGCCCGTGCGCCTCGCATAGTGGTAAATTCCCCCCTGCACCCACTATATCCTGAGCGCAACGTATCAACGTATCGGCTATGGAGGTGTCGCCATGATGGTAATGCATCTCTTTGGAGATAGAGCCACACAACTGGGCCACGACTTTCGGCAATGCAATATTGTTCTTCAGCAGGTAGAACATCAATTTTCGCACCGTCACTTTGAACCCGTCCGCGTAATGGGGCAAGGCTCGGAGATTCGCATCGTGCATGTACAGTGTGAATTCCCCTTCGAAGTACGTTTTGAACGAGGTATCTTGCATCTCACCTTCTTGGCGCGTCGCTTGTGCTTTTCTCGCTTGTTTGTGTGCTCTTATGTCGCTAAACGCGTGCTGCAAATACACCAAATCCTCGTCTGTCGTCTTGATGTCGTAGATCAAGTCGTCGAACTTAGTTGCTATCCATTCAGCCTCCGCTTCCGAATGGCTTCCCAACCCTTTGTAGTACTTTGCGCTTTGCACGTCCAGTTGCTCCATTTGCTGCGCTTCCTCCACGGTGTTGTAGCACGGCACCACCGTTCCATCGGTCGTCGTTATCTTCACGAGTGGCGTTTTCAACACTTTCACGAACCCCTCTTTCAACAATTCTTTCCACAAAGGATCCCCAGCGTAAAACAGTGTCGAAATGAGGCCTTTGATGTGGAACCCATCCACGTCTTGGTCGGTACACACGATCAAGCAACTGTACCTCAACTGGCGTTTCAATTCGTTCAAAGAGTTGCACCCTCTGGTCAACCCCAACGCCTTTACCACGATATTGAAGGCTCGAAAATCCATCACCTCAACGCTGTTGCTCTTTTGCTGCTTCTTATTGAACTTCTCCGCCATCATCACGACGTTGTTGGGCTTCCCTTTCAACGGCATGTACCCGATTCGACTTGGATGCCATTTGGAGTTGTTGGTTCCGCGCAAACCGCTAACGATTTGACCAATCAATTGCGCCGCGGCGTCCCCTTCTGCCACAATCAACGCCAGTGGAAGTTCGTCTTTATTCTCCCAATCGTAAGTATTGGCATCGACGGCGTCCACCAGTTTAGGAATATCGCAAGTTGAATATCTTCTATTGTCCCTGTTGACCCTCTTATTGGCATTTTTCTTTTTTTTGGCCACGATCTGCTTCACACTAGTCGTCACAAACTCCGATTTCACAAAAGCAGCAAACGATTTGTTTTTACCCAACGCATCCAACGCATCGTGGAACCCCTCGCATTCGAAATTGGATACGTTTCGCTTCAAATATCCTCCCCATGTTATTTTCTCGCCTCCGTACACGCAAACATATAGAAACAATTGGTTGAGAAACGACCTGAAATCATTCTGTTTGTAGGTATGGTCCAGTTTATGGTTTTTTTTTACAAGTTGTACGATTCGATGCTCAACGTCAGACACGTGCTTGCCACCATCATGCGTGTACGCTCCATTCATGAACGATTGGCGCACCTTCGATCCTTCCTTCAATCTTCCAATAAGCAGGTTTAATTGTGGTTTGGAGTAGTTTACCGTAGTAGAATCCATCAACAATGGCGCCATTAATATTTCCGGAACGATAGGTTCCAAATCGTTGCCGTTCAACGCAATTCGTAAATCTGGAAACAGCATTTTTGCATAGTATACGTTGCGACGCATCATGTGGTACGTTCCTAATGGGATTTGATCGCATGCCTTCTCCATCGGTTCTCGTTTGCCCCAGCAATGCTCTTTGGTAAAATAGTCGGTACGAACCGTTGCGGATACTTTCGTCGAATCTTTCGTGCCATCAGTATCAGCATCCACTCCTTTCACAACGTAGCGCTCACGCAAATCAACAAACGTGTCTTCGTTTTCAAACTTCCACACCACGTGGTTCTTTTTACCTTTATATATTGTTTCAACTTCGAATTTTTCCGAGAATAAATTGGTCACTTTTGCCCCGATTCCATTTTTCGCTACGGAACCACTTTTTTCCCTCGCGGTTTGATCATACGAAGACGACGTATTTGCATACGAAAATGCCTGCACAACCACTGGGACATCTTTATATTGTTCGGACATGCCACCAATCGATTGGCCATCGTTTTCGACACTGAAATAATGAGAATCAGGATCAATAACTACCTCAATTGTTGTTGTTTTATACCCTTTGTTGTATCGATCCAATGCATTGTCCAGTAATTCTTTAAACATGATATAAATGGTTTGAATATATTCAACATTTGCGTCAAAGTCTTTCCATACCAACTGGCCATTTTCCAACTGGTCATTTTCACATAAAAATGTATTGCTTATGCTCTTTACGTATCTAGAGCCAGCACCATTGGTCTTTGGGTCGAAAAACGTTTTTTCAGTCAGTGATATGGTCCGAATCGTATCTCTTGTGGTCGTTGTGGTCGTTGAATGACTATTACTTGACGAGGACATTCCAGTCTTTTTTCAATAACTAAAAAATGTAAAACTAACTAAACTAAAAATATGTAAATGT
>CESP01074195.1_pt1 | contig 13616 bp, 11 predicted proteins | sample 531211 | NCBI WGS metagenome assembly CESP01 (sample SAMEA2622074, study PRJEB7988) | marine metagenome | biome: marine biome (ENVO:00000447); feature: surface water layer (ENVO:00002042); material: "saline water (ENVO:00002010), including plankton (ENVO:xxxxxxxx)" | depth 5 m | reverse complement strand
GTCTATAATGAATAATTGCCGATAAATTTTTAGCACTAATAAAAAGATCACCTTTTTTCCAATACAAGCTATCAGTTTTTGCTGGCTCGACATCGGTAAGATAAATCGGGTTTTTTTTATTTAAAAAATTTTGTGGAAGTTTTTTATTTTCAATTAAAATTTCTGTAACAGATTTTGAGTATAGCAATTCTCCATTTTGAGAAATTTTTGAAACTGCGTCATCATCAAAAAGTCCAAAACTTATAGCTTTATTTTCTCGTATATAATTTGAATATGGATACATTAACCCACCAACCCAAATTTCATCATTACTATCTTTGGTAATTTTGTGTCGATACAACTGCTGTTCGTTTACCCAAATCAAATTTGAACAAATATCTAATTTAAAAATGGGTGAGTAATTCAAATGGCCTATCAATGATCCATCTGAATTAATTAATGGATTTCTAATGCCCAAAATCTTTGATTTTGAAAGATACGCCTTTTTTTTTCCTTTATTTATAATTCTTGAAAAATCAAAAGAATTAATTATTTTTTCACTATTAAAGTTGTAACTGTGAATTACTTCAAAATTTTCAGTATCAATTATTTCTACTAAACTTTTTTTTAATTCACCATCATACCTTGACATTATAAGTAAAGAGTCAAATTCTTGTTTTTGATATCTTTTAAAACTATCTTTTTTAATATGTTTTGTTGATGTTCCAGCTACATAATCTTTTTTAAAAAACTTCTTGCTTTTTAAGCTGTATGGTAGCTCTGCTAATGGAACAATTAATTTTCTTAAAATAAGATATTTTTCAACTTTTTTATCTTGAGAATAATGATGTTTTAAAATCGCACCCGAAATACTTAATAATATTAAAAAGAAGACCAAAAATAAAAAAAAATTTATTATTATTTTTTTTGATCTCATTAATTATGAAAAATTATTCTATTTTTTTAAAAATTGAAATATAAAAAAGAAAATTTTTCAAAATATTTGGATAGAAAGAATAGTATAAGGGGTATTTCTAAATTATTTAAGCTAAATGAAAAGATACAAAAAAATTTGTAATCTTTAAAAAAATAAAAAACTTATTGAAATTTGAATACAATTTTACTTTCTGACACTAGAGATTATTGAGTTGTTAAGCATCTTAGCTCCAATCTCTGAAAGATGATCATCATCTGAATAAAAAATTTCGTCATCATCATGCGATATACAACGATCGGAAATTAAATTATCACAAAATAGTTCATGAGGATATATTCTTAAAATTTTTTGGCCTTGAATTGTATCTAAAAGTCTAAATGAAGACTCAGTTCTTTTTTTAAAAGTATCATACGAGGTTGTGACGTAGTTATCGACAATAAAATCCTTTTTTTCAAAAATAAATCTTTTAAGAATTTCATTTGGCACATTCCATCCAACTTCAGGAATAGGGTAGATCAATATTATTTTATTACCGTTAGCTGCTATTTCATTCAAATTTCGGGTAAATGAACTTTCTAAATTTAAATATTTTCCATTAGATCTATACTCATGCATCCATTCTTTGCCTTCTATACCACCTTCACCATTATCAAAATATCTTTTTGATAAATAAAGAGGCAGTCTACCTAGAATTATAACTGTTGAAGTCTTTTCTTTTAAAACGTCATTTTTTAGTTTTTCAAAATGGGAATCTAAACACTTGTTACTAATAGCATTCCTAAAAAATTTATCAAAACCTGGAAAAAATAAACAATTACCTAATATATGTGATCTTACATTATAATTTTCACTAATCAATTTTAACACTAAATCATTTGATATAGCACCTAGGTGACTATCACCAATTAAAAAAACTTTATTTCTCGAATTAATATTAAAATTACATCCATCAATTTTATTAAAACAAACGTCACCTTGTTTATCTTTCAAAATATTTAAATTTTTCTTTGTATCAATGTTTTTAATTATAAAGTCGGGAAATCTTTTTTTGAATCCTTCATTTTTAATTATAGCAAAATTGAATATTGACAGTATTAAAATTGAAACTAAAGAGATTAATGATATTAATTTAAAAGAATTTTTTCTATTTCTTGTAGGTTTTTCAATAAAAAAAAAGGTTAAAATTGATAATGAAAAAATTAGTAAACTTATCAAAAATTTAATTAATAAGCTCCCTTCTATGATCCCGGTGATTCTTGCAAATGCAAAAATTGGATAATGCCACAGGTATAAAGAATATGAAATCAACCCGCATCCAACTAAAATCCTATTTGATAAAAACTTTGTTGTTAAGTCTAAATTGTTATTAGAAAAAAACAAAATAATTGATACCCCCAATACGGGCAAAAGCGTTAGTAAAGACGGATGATGCATCTTATCGTCAAAAATAAAAAATGACAGTAAAATTAAAATTAAACCAAATAATGGAAAAAAGTTGTACAGATAAATATTTTCATAATTTTTTTTGAATTTTTTTTCTAAATAAAAAACAATTGATCCAGCTAAAAGTTCCCAAATTCTAGTGTAGGTAAAATAAAATGTTTCAGATATATTTATTTTACTATTATAGTCAGCAAAACTTAAAGAAATAATAAAAATTAGAAAAAGATAAAAAAAGATAAATTTTTTGTTTAGCTTTAAGATCAATAATAAAAAAATTGGAAAGATTATATAGAATTGCTCTTCAACAGATAATGACCATGTATGAAGAAGGGGAACAAGTAAGCTATCTTGCGCTGCGTAATCTTGCTGAATAAAATTAAAATAAAAATTAGAGCCAAATAAAATAGAGGATATTAGGCTTTTAGAATATTCAACCAATCCTGAAGGCAGTAAAAAAAACCACGCGAAAAGTGTGGAAGATGCTAAAACAAACAATAAAGCAGGAATTATTCTCCTAATTCTTCTTTCATAAAAAGATAAAATGGAAATTTTTTTGTTTGAGGATATTTCCTGATCTAAAATTGATGTTATTAAGTACCCAGAAATTACAAAAAAAATATCAACCCCAAGAAAACCACCTTTAAATATTTCGTTGCCCAAAAAAAATATTTTTGCATGGTAAAGAATCACAACCCCAACAGCGATGGCTCGCAATCCGTCTATTTCAGGTCTATATTTAATGTTCATTTAACACTCACTTATGATTTTTAACAAATTTACATTCTATCCGTTACTTTAATTTTTTAATAATAATCTCAATTAATTTTTTTTTGTGAGGTTTTGTATTTGCTGTTTTATTAATTTGTAAAAAAAATCGTTATTAATCTCTTTATTATTTATCCATGACAATCTGTGAATTTCAGCATCGTGACCTGTTGTGAGACCAGCTAAAATATAATTTTTCAATTTTTTTTCATATTTTTCATCCTTTTTTTTTAAAAGAATTTCATTTATTTGATCTAAAATACTTTTGTTTGGTTCCTTTTTAAATACATTTGGTAAATATAAAGTTGTTCCAAGCTCTCCAAGCTGAAGACAAGGTTTCTCAAGTATTGCAGCTTCCATTATTATAGATCCTGTTGAAGCGATAAGTATTTCTGATTTTGATAAAATCTTTGATCCGTCATGCCTAAAGTCAATCAATTTAACATTAGGAGTCTTTTTAATTTTGTCTAAATATGAAACAGGTCTTCTTCCATACATATTAGGGTGATCTTTTACTACAAGTGTCAATTCAGATGGCAATTGCATTGCAATTTGCCTCGCTGTTTCTATTTGATTATTAAATAGAGGGGCCAAAACATCCAAAGAGGCCTCGGGTTGGACTTGCAAAGGATAAAAAGCAAATTTTCGATTTTGTTCTAATTTATCATATGTAAAAAATCTTTCTGAAATTAAATTTCCAAAAAAAGTAATGAAATCTCTTATAACAATAAAAAAACTTCTATCGTCTGGAGTAGGCCCTATCCCTTTAATTTTGTTAAAATTTTTATAGATTAAACTATAAAGTGAGTCCCTGAAAAATCTTAAAATAAACTTTTTAAAATTGGGAAAATATTTGTATTCATCGGATATAAAAAGATATTCTTTTTTTATTTTCTCAACTTTATAATTTTGAATTATTTCTAAAATTTTTTTATTTTGATCATCAGAAGCTTTGTATTCTTCATTGCTTTCTAGAAATCTTATAAAATTTGAATCTTTATGTAGATAATCATAAACAAAAATATCTTTTCCAGCAACTTTACAATCTGCAGTGCCAAGCATTTTTATACCTTTTTTTTTAAAATATAGATTGAAAACTATATGCGGTAAACTGACAAAATTAGGTGTAAGTATAATATCAGGCTTAAAGTTTGTGAAAACATTTTCTGCAGTGCTGTGTAAAGCTTTTAGATAATCAACGATATTTTCGTCGGTAATATTTTGTTTAAAACCGTAATAAAATTTGTCTTTGTAATTTTTGACATGATTTCTTGCTGATTGAATAATTTGCCATAAATTACAATCGTCTAAATCTTTTGAAATTTGCGTTAGTTGAATATTATTATTTTTTTCTAATATATATTTTTTTGGATTTTCAATAATGTCATCGTGGCTAATAATGAGTTCATAATTTTCTTTATAATTTTCATTTATTTTTTTTAAAACGCTTTTTTTAAAGGTAAGGCATGCTAAATCATTATTTTCGTTTTTTAATTTTTCTGCTAAATGTTTTCCAATTCTATTATGCCATTCTCTTTGTTGAAAAATAAATATTTTTTTTTTCATTTTTATTAAACAATATTAGTTTTTAAATTATCGCACTAATTTTGTGTGTTTTTTTTGTAGGTTTAAAAAACTTAACTTTACCAGACAAAATTGATTTTAGCTTGGTATAATTAAGCTCTTCTAAAATTTGTTTAATTAATTTATTAAAATCTTTATTAAAAACTAGTTTAGTTTTTGTAATTGACTTGTTGTTTGTATCGATTTCAACATTTTCTTTTATTGAAAACAACTCCTCCTCTTTTTTTTGACCGTGATTTTTACCAGAAGAAATAACTATCAAACGATTTTTTTTATCTATAATTCCATCATTTTTCTTTTTTTTATATACGTATTTAGGTCGTATTCTCATAAATGCACATATTTTATCACATAAATGTTTAATAGATTTTTGCTTACCAATTATTTTCAAACTAGGTACGACTATAAAACCGTCATTTCTTGTCAATAAAGCACTCAGACAAATAGAGCATGCTTCCTCATGAGTTATAAAATATCTTTTAATATTTCTCGGAATCCCTAAAATTTTTTTTTCATTAATTTTATCAACTATGTTTTTTAAAATACTACCATTAGAAAAACTCACGTTTGCAAATCTAGCTGTTGAAACAAATAAACTAGATCTTTTTTTAATTTGGGCAAGTTTTTGTTCCATAAAAACTTTACTAAGACCGAGTAGGCTTGAGGGATTTACTGCTTTATCAGTTGATATCGAAAATAATTTTTTTAATGTTCTTAATTTGCTCATATTTTTTTCATCAATAAAAGATTTTGAATTCGTGAGAAACATATATTTGATTGAGTCAATATTTTCTTCAGATCTTACGTGTTTTAATGCAGCAAAATTTAAATAATGTGAAATTTTATATTTTGAAATAGTATCATTAATTGAGCAGCTTGTTAAATCATTACATATATAGATAATTTTGGAAATCTTATCTCTTTTAATGTTTTTAAGATTAATTTTTCTGTTTAGTTCAGTTAAATCATTTTCATTCTTATCTACTAATATTAATCTGCTAAAATCATAATTTAATATAGCTTTTACTAATGCACTGCCTATCGATCCTGCTGCACCGACAATTAAAATTTTTGAATTCTTAAAATCATTTTTTAATTCATTATGATCTTTGATGCTTAATTCAAACCTATTTATTTTTGAAATTATTTTTTTTTCGTATTTAAGGTAATTGTCACTTAACATAATAGTTTGTGTTGAGAAATTTTAAATATAATATATTAATTAATTGAAAATGACACCCTTTTTAAGGCAAAATTTTGGCACCAAACATAAATTAAATTTTCTTCAAAATATTTACAACAATCAATTGTCGAAAAATATCGAATTTATTTTATTATAAAAAATACAGATGCTTTATAAAAATTTTAAAAAGATACAAATTACAGAAAATAAGTGTCTGAAAGAGGCTATTAAAATTCAAAATAGATATGGTTCAAAAATCCTTTTAATTACAAATAAAAAAAAACAGTTTATAGGAACAGTAACTGATGGGGATATAAGAAGAGGTTTGTTTAAGGGTATAAATCTGAAATCTAGAATAATTAAAGTTACAAATAAAAAGCCTATCAAAATTTATAATTTTAAAGATTTAAAATTAGTAAGAAAAATTATGTACGAAAATTCTATTCTTCATATTCCAGTATTAGATAAAAGGACTAAGAAAATAAAAGGACTTTATTCATTATTAAATAACTATTTTAAAAAAATTGACAACACAATACTTATAATGGCGGGCGGAAAAGGGAAACGACTTTTGCCATTGACAAAAAATACCCCAAAACCTCTTCTGAAGATAAAAAATCAAACTATCTTAGAAAAAATTTTAGTAAATTTTAAATCACAAGGTTTTCAAAATTTCGTTATTTCAGTAAATTACCTTAAAAGTAAAATAATAAAATTTCTAAAAGAAAAAAATAATTATGATTTAAATATTAGTTTCATTAAAGAGAAAAAATATTTGGGTACAAGTGGTGCAATCAGCCTTTTAAATAAAAGGTCTCACTACAAAAAACCATTTATAGTTATAAATGGTGATATTTTGGTAAAAATGAATTTTAAAGATCTAATTGATTTTCATGTTAAAAATAAATCTAGTGCTACAGTAGCTGTGAGAAAATTTTATTACCAGATACCTTACGGTGAGATCAAATTATCAAATTTGAACATCAAAGAACTTAATGAGAAACCTAGTAAATTTTATTATGTTAGTGCGGGAATCTATTGTTTTAATCCAGAAATAATTAAAAATATTAGGAAAAATACATATAACGACATGAATCAATTGATAGAAAGTTTATTGAAAAAAAAATACAAAGTTACAGCCTACCCAATGCACGAAGAATGGTTTGATATCGGGACAAAAGAAGTTTATTACAATTTTTTAAATAAAAAATGAAATCATTAATTATAGGTTTTGGCTCCGCAGGCAAAAAACATTTTAAATCTTTAAAAAAAATAAAAAAAATAAAAAAAATAAAAATATTGTCTTCTTTAAAAATAAATAAGAAATTTCTTATTAAAAAAAAAGAGATTATAAGTTACGACCCTGACTATATTTTAATAACTAATTTAACTAAACTTCATTATCGGTCATTAAGTTATATTGATCATAATTTCCAAAATAAATTAATTTTTGTCGAAAAACCAATTTTTCACAAATATATAAATTTTAAATCAAAAAATAATAACAAAATTATTGTTGGTTATAATCTCAGGCATAACCCAGTTATAGATTTTTTAAAAAAAAAATTTAGAAATAAGAAAATTAATCATGTAAAAATAGAATGTAAATCTTATCTTCCAAGTTGGAGGAAAAATTTACCTTACCATAAAACAAATACTGCTCAGAGAATAGGAGGTGGTGCTCTTTTAGAATTGAGTCATGAAATTGATTATATGATTTATATATTTGGTAAATTCAAAGTTAACTATAAATTTCAAAAAAAACTGTCAAAGTTAAAGATTGAGAATGAAGATATCTATCAGATTAATGGTTTTTCAAAAAATGTAAAATTCTTTTCTATTTATGTAAATTTATTTGATAAAAGAAATGAACGTAAAGTTAGCATTTATACAGATAACAACTTAACAATAGGGGATATAAACAAGAATTATGTTAAAATTATTAATAACGAAAAAGTAAAAGTTTTCAAATTTAGTAAAAAAAATACTTTTGACGAACAACATAAAGAAATATTGAGTAAAAATTTTAATAAAACTTGCAATTTAAACGACGCTCTCAGTATTTTAAAAATTATAGAAAAAAAGTTATGAATATTTTATGTGTTATTTGTGCGAGAGGTGGCTCACAAGGCCTAAAAAATAAAAATATTTTAAATATTAAAGGAAAACCTTTAATTCACTACACTTTGGATATAGCTAAAAAAAGTAAGTTATATAGTAAAATTGTTGTATCTTCAGATAGTAACAAAATACTAAAAAAATCTAAAAAGTATAAGCCTGACCTTTTGTTAAAAAGACCAAAATTTTTAGCAACACCATTTGTTTCAAAGATAAAAGTAATTAGACATGCATTAAAAGAATCTGAAAATGAATTTGGGTTTATATTCGATTATATTGTTGATTTAGATGTTACATCACCTTTCAGAACTTTAAAAGATCTGAAATTATCTATAAAAAAAATAATTGACGAAAAAAGTGAAATTCTGATTTCAGCGATAATTGCAAAAAAAAATCCATATTTTAATATGGTTGAGTATAAGAAAAATAACAAACTCGATCTTGTAAAAAAAAGTAAAAAACAAATTTTCTCACGACAAATGGCTCCAATAGTATATGACATGAATGCTTCCATATATATATGGCGAAGAAAATCATTGTTAAAAAAAAATAATTTATTTTTTGGAAAAACTTCTCTGTATTTAATGAAAAATGAGTATTCTATAGACGTTGATACAAAAGAAGATTTTGAAATTATTAAAAAACTTATATGAAAAAGACTGTTATAATAATAGGTGGATCGGGTTTAATAGGAAATTCCGTTATAAAACGTTTTATTAAAGATTATAAAGTTATCAATTTAGATATCAGCAATCTAAAGATAAAAGATAAAAATTATTATTATGAAAAGTTTGATATTAGGAAGAAAGAAACTCTTGAAATTACTGTTAAAAAATTATTTCAAAAATACAATAACGTAAATTCTGTAGTAAATTGTTCTTACCCTCATTCAAATGATTGGAAAAAATGTAATTTCGAAGAAATTGATTACAAGAGACTCAATCAAAATTTAATTTCACATTTGCACTCCTTTATTTGGTCAAGTTGTATTTTTTTAAGAATGTTAAAAAATAAAGGAAGCCGATCGAGCTTAACCCTTTTATCTTCTATTTATGGACATAGAGGTCAAGACATGAGCATTTACAAAAAAACAAGTATCAAAGAAAATTTAGTTTATACTGTATCTAAAGGTGGTATAGACAGTTTTATTAAATCTTCAGCAGCATACTATGGAAAATACAACATTAGAGTTAACTCTGTTGTGCCTGGTGGTGTAAAAACAAACAAAAATCAAAAAATTAAGATTGTGCAAGAGACTACCTTCCTGAAGAATTATTTAAGAAGAGTTCCGTTAAAAAGAATGGCTAACCCAGAAGATGTTGCAAATGCAGTATTTTTTTTAAGTTCAAAAGATGCATCATATATTACAGGCACAAATCTATTTGTTGATGGAGGATGGACGTCGATTTAATCCAAACTGAGTCAAAAGAAACATTTCAAATAAATATTTTTAATAAATTAAATCGTAAAATTTTTTAAAACTAAACTTATGATTTGTTTTTTCCAAGATATTTAAAATATTTTTAAGAGTATCTTTTTTATAATAAAAATTTTTCGAATTTTTAACTTTTTGTTTAAACTTAGAAGAAGACAGATTTTGAACAGCTTTTATAATTTTCTTTTTATCATACCCAACATTCACCACACAATCAGATGATTCCCTGCCATACTGTCTTTTACCGATATTAATTACTGGAGTTTTAAACATCGGAGCCTCAAGTAAACCACTTGATGAGTTTCCTAATAAGCAGGTTACAAATTTCATTAACGACAAATATTTTTTTCGTCCAAGATTTTTAACGAATATTGAGTTATTATCTTTTCTCACAAATTTAATAATCTCCTCATTGATAAGATCACCTCCAAGATCAGAATTTGAAGCAGTAAAAATTTTTAGACTTTTTCTGAAAAATTTAATACTTCCCAAGACGACTTTTATTTTTGATAAAAACTCTTTTTTATTTTCTGATATTTCAGGGTGAATTGTAATTAAAATATTATGAATTAATAATTTTCTTTTTAATTTTTTTTCTATTGCATCTTTGCTCAGTAACTTTTCTTTGGACAAATTATACGAACCTAATCCTCCAACATGATAAACATCTTTAGGGTTTTCGCCTAATTGAATAACTCTTTTTTTTGATAATTTAGTAGCAGCAAAGTGTAAATTAGATAACTTTGTAATCATATGACGATTATAATCATCTAAAGAACCATAAGTTAACTCTCCGCCATGAATATGTGCGATAGGTATATTTAAGTAGGTTGAACTAATAGCTGCTGATAACATTTCAAATCTGTCGCCTGTTAACAAAACTATGTCAGGTTCAATCTTTTTAAAAATTTTTCCAAACTTAGATGTGCCTTCTGAAAAAGCATTAATTATATCAATATCTTTGTTGCCTTTGGGAAAATTTTTTATAATGTAATCAACTTTTAAGTTGTCTTTTTTTATATCTTTCATTGTATCTCCAAATTTTTTTTGCAGATGCATATTACAAACGACCAAAACTAATCTTAGTTTCTTTGATTTATTTATCTCTTTTAATAATTCACTTATTATTCCGTAATCTGCCCTAGAGCCTGTTATTACACAAACTTTTCTTATCATAAGAGGAGTCTAATTCTAAATTTTAATAATATCATCTTTTTTAAAATTTTTTTTGGCTTTTAAGCCAATAACTTTTTCAAAGTACATAGGGGAAATTCCTATACCTGGTCTTTTGCATGTTAGATTATCTTTTGAAAAAATTTCAAATTTATAAATATCTTTTTTTGCCACAATCGATTTTCTAACAATCTTTAAGTTTTTAAACTCGCTTGAAGTGACCTTTTTTTTTATCTTCAAAGATTTTTCGATATTTCGAATACTTTTTACCATTTGAGCTAAGTCTTTAGGTTCTATACTTGTGGTATGATCAGGACCTTTTGCATTTTTATTAAGAGTAAAATGTTTCTCAACTATAGTTGCCCCTAAAGCTACGGCAGCAATAGGAACCTCAATCCCCAAGCTATGATCCGATATACCAACTTCAATTTTCATTTTTTTCTTAAAATATTCAATAGTTTTTAAGTTAACGTCATTATAAGGTGTTGGATAGGATGAATTACAATGAAGCAAAGTTATTTTTTTCAAACTTAAATTATTTTTTTTTAGCACTTTTATAGCGTTTTTGATTTCTTTCAAAGTTGACATACCAGTTGAAAGAATTATTTTTTTATTCTGTTTTGCAATAAACTTTAAATATGGTAGATTCGTAATCTCTCCAGACGGTATTTTATAATATTCCATTCTAAACTTTTTTAAATAAACAATATCCTCAATAGAAAAAGGAGAGGATAAAAATTTTAGTTTCCGAGCTTTACATCTTGCATAACATTTATCATGCATCTTTTTACTAAATTCTAATTTTTTTAACATTTTATATTGGGACTTAAACCTAGTGAATTTTTTTTGATAATTAGCTGTTATTGCTTTTTTAGTTACTAGATTATTTGCAGTAAAAGTTTGAAACTTAATGGCATCAACCTTGGCCTTTGCGGCTTCATCTGTAAGTTTTAAGGCGGTCTTCAAATCGCCGTTATGATTTACACCCACTTCTGCAATAATAAAAACTTTTTTAATTTTCATTTTAGAAAAAATTTATAACCAAATAAGGAAATAAATGGTGTGAATTTTTTTGTTTTAGTAGCTCTAATTTTTTTTTGTAGCTCAAATTTATTTATATTTATATCTATTTTATACAAGTCATTTAATTCATTTCTAGTATATAACTTTCTTGACCATTTTTTGTTTTTATACAGCTTATTTATCTTAAAGTTTTCTTTTACTAATTTCTCTATAACACGAGATACTTGTTTAACCTGGGTTTTATAAGTTTTTGTCAAGACTTGGTCAATGGAGTTTTTTCTAGAAATTTTAAAAATTTTATAATCAATTATTTTTCCATTATCAATTTTCTTATCAATTAGATGAGCTGTACACCCATAAATATTTTCATTGTTTGAGAGTGCAAAATTAACACATCCAATCCCTCTGTAATTAGGTGGACCTGGATGAAAGTTAATTGCACAAATTTTAGCTTTGTTTATAAACTTTTTGCTTAGAATAAAATAGCTTCTAAAACTAAAAATTAAATCACCTTTCCAATTCAAAATTTTTTTATTTGGTTTACAGTTCTTGTCTTTACAAAGAAAAATTTCGAGAAACTTAAATCTTTTGTTTAATATTTTAATTATTTGCTTAGAATATATATCATTTGATTTACCTATGAATAAAATTTTTTTTTCTATTTTAATCATTTATAGAAAAGAGCTACTTGGTAAGTTTATAATTCTTTTTGCAAGTGAATTTGTACTATCAAGATTCATTTTTGGAAATTTTTTAAAATGATTTAATTGATGTAATGGTTTCCATGAGGGTCTTATCAAAATTTTTTCTTGATGGCACTTTTTTAAAATCAAATTTAGTAAATTTTCATAGTTTTTATTTAAAACTACTGTTTGAAGCCAATAATTTGCTCTAATGTTTTTTTGTTCCTCAAAAATTTTGAGAAAATTAAGTTTAGAAAATTCTTTTTTATATTTTTGAAACAAATTTCTTTTTTTTTTTAGAAAAAAATTAATTCTTTTCATTTGGGATAGACCAATTGAGGCATTGATACTCGGTAGTCTGTAATTGTAACCTAGTTGGTCATGTACATATTCCCACTTTTTTTTTAACTTTGAAGTAGCTGCAATATGTTTGGATTTATCAAAAAATTTTTTACTTTTAGTTAAGATTGCACCTCCCATTCCAGTTGTAATGATCTTATTTCCGTTAAAACTCAAAACACCAATATCACCAAATGTTCCAGCATGTTTTTTTTTATAAAAACTACCAAGTGCTTCAGCTGCATCCTCAATAATGAACAAGTTGTATTTTGTAGCAAGTTTTTTTAATTTATCCATTTCACACACATGACCGAATGTATGCATTGGTATTATAGCTCTTATAATTCTTTTACTTTTTTTATTTATGCATTTTCCATTACGATTTATAGTTATTTTTTTCAAATATTTATCAAGCTTTAAGGTATCAACTGTTAGATTTTCATTAATATCAAAAAAATGTGGTATTGAATGGTTATACAAAACAGCATGACCTGTTGCAGCGAATGTAAGTGATGGTATTAATATTTCTTCATCTTTTTTTATTCCTAAAGCAATAATTGCCAAATGAAGTGCAGATGTACCGTTTATTACAGTCAAAACATATTTTGATTTGGTAAATTTTTTTATTTGGTCTTCAAATCTTTTTGTAAAAATACCAGCAGTTGAGATTTTATTAGTCTTAAAGCAATTAATTAGGCTTTCTTTATCTTTTGAATTTAATGAGGGTTCATGAAGAAATAGTGGTCTTTTTTTTCCCTTTAGTACTTTAAATAAAGATGAAAGAAATTCGTTTATTAAAATTTTTTTTTTCATATAGGTTTATAAAGTTATCATAAAATAAGAATAGCTTTTTAATATTATAATAAAAAAAAATAGAACGACGAGAAAATTAATAACTCTATATCAATTAAAAAATTTTTTTCAGTGCATAAATCAAGCCAATTGAGCTATTAG
>CESP01048343.1_pt1 | contig 13621 bp, 10 predicted proteins | sample 531211 | NCBI WGS metagenome assembly CESP01 (sample SAMEA2622074, study PRJEB7988) | marine metagenome | biome: marine biome (ENVO:00000447); feature: surface water layer (ENVO:00002042); material: "saline water (ENVO:00002010), including plankton (ENVO:xxxxxxxx)" | depth 5 m | reverse complement strand
TATTTATTCAAATAAATGAAAACAAGAAAAGAATTTGATAGTATTGGTAGTATAAAAGTACCAAATGAAAAATATTGGGGTGCCTCAACACAGAGATCAAAAAAGTTTTTTAATATTGGAAAAATATTAGTGCCTTCTTCGATTATAAGATCGATTGCAATTATTAAGAGAAGTGCAGCAATAGTTCATCAAAAAGATAAATCAATTCCCTCAAAAATTTGTAAGGCTATTATAAAAGCCTCAAATGACGTAATAAACGGTAAAATGGAGGAAAATTTTCCTTTAAAAGTTTGGCAAACTGGATCTGGAACCCAAACCAATATGAATGTAAATGAAGTTATTGCAAACAGAGCTATAGAAATTCTTAAGGGTAAAAAGGGATCTAAGAAACCTGTGCATCCTAATGATCATGTCAATAAATCTCAATCTACCAATGACGTATTTCCGACAGCTATGCATATTTCAATAGCAACAAATACAATTAATAAACTTTTACCAAGTCTAAATTTATTAGATGCCTCACTAAAAAAAAAGAGTAAAGAATTTACAAAGATTGTAAAAATCGGGAGAACACATCTTCAAGATGCAACACCATTATCTCTAGGTCAGGAATTTTCGGGTTATCGTGAGCAAGTAAATAAAAGTATAGAGAGAATTAAATATTGTTTAAAAGATATTTACTTTTTAGCTCAAGGCGGAACTGCTGTTGGAACAGGTATAAATTCAGAAAAAAATTTTGATAAAAAGATTGTAAATGAAATTAAAAAATTTTGTAAAATTAATTTTAAACCGGCACCAAATAAATTTTCAGAACTTGCAGCGCATGATGCAATAGTAAATTTTTCAGGAGCTTTAAATTCTTGCTCAGTTGCATTAATGAAAATTTCAAATGATATAAGATTTTTAGGATCAGGTCCAAGAGCAGGATATGGAGAACTTTTATTACCAGAAAATGAACCAGGATCATCAATAATGCCTGGTAAAGTTAATCCAACTCAATGTGAGGCGGTAACAATGGTTTGTGCAAAGGTAATTGGAAATCATACTGGAATTACTGTTGCAGGTAGTCATGGCCATTTTGAATTAAATGTATTCAAGCCTCTGATTGCATATAACATTTTACAATCAATCGATATTTTAGCTGATAGTGTCAGGAATTTTAGTTTATATTGCGTGATAGGAATTAAAGCTAACAAAAAGAAAATTAGAGAACATTTAGATAATTCATTAATGCTAGTAACTGCACTAGCACCAAAGATAGGTTATGATAATGCTGCAAAAATTGCAAAAAAAGCTTTAAAAAATAATACAAAATTAAAAGAGGAAGCTATCAGATCAGGTTTAATTAGCGAGAAAGACTATGATCTCTATATTAACCCTTTAAAAATGATTAGTCCAAATTAATCAATAACTTTTCTTATATTAGCTCTCAAATTCTGGACATTTTTAATTAAAAATATTTCTTTCATCTTTTCTTTATTCTCAATATTGTTTATCTTAACATTTGTGATGATATAGTCAGTTTCTCCCATATTTTTCTCTAAATCAAAATAAATTTTTTCTATATTTTTTACTTTTTTTGATCCTACTTGGAAAACTTTTGCAAACTCAATATGATTGTTAATATTTAGTTCGTTTTTTGAATGAAATTTTATAATTCCATTATTTTCAACAAAATCAATTTCAGTTACTAAATTGCCAATTTTTTTTAAGTTAAAATTTGCTTTTTTTAAATTAATTTTTTTTTCATTAATTTTAAAATCAAGATATCCGTCTTTTATTAATTTATTATTTATATTTTCTAATTTGATTTTAAAAACACCATTCAGATTTCCTAAATAAGTTTGATTATAAATGAATAGATTTGACAAAATATTATCTATTATTTTTTCAATTTTTTTATTTTTAATTGTAAGAGATCCTTTAAAGTAAAAAGGAGCAAGACTAATATTGCTATCAATTAAGTAATTTAATTTTTTATTCTTTGGAGAAATAATATTAATCGCACCATCATTAAATTTAATGTTGTATCTAAATTGATCTTGATTAAATTCCATTTCTATCTGGCCATTAAATTTTTTTATGTTTTCAAATTCAAATTTATTTTTAATTTCTATTAATGGGTTATAAAAAATTATATTTTGCAAACCAATTTTCGGATTATCATAACTTCGTTTCCACTCAGATTTAAAATTTAACCCAAAAATTTCTCCATTAATAACTAAATTTTTGATTCTTGATTTATTATTAATTTTATACAAAATTCTATCTACAGGGGAAATTAAAATTACGTCTTTATTTTTGTTTTTTAAAAATATTTTACAATTACTAAATACTACTGGTTTATTAACTTTTTCATATAAATGTTTTCTTATCTTTTTTAAATCAGCTAATTCAAACTCTAAGTTAGTATTTGAGATTTCAGTAGAAATAAAATTTTTAAAAGATCTTAAATATATATCTCTTAATGATATATAAATTTTCAAATTTGAAGTATTAATTAAATAATCATTTTCTGATAGATTAGATAAATCAAGCGAAGCATTTTCTACTAATAAGTGTGGTTTTGGAAAAGGTTTATAAGTTATATCCCCAGATGAATTAAGGTAAATTTTAAAATTTTTATAAAAATTATTTTCTATTTTATCAACTTTATTTTTATAATTTAATACAACTGGTAATGATAAAATAGAAAGTGAGGAAAAAGTTGTTACAATTGCTATTAAAATTAATGAAAATGTTATTTTGTTTTGCTTAATTTTATTCATTAAACTAATAAGACTATACAATAAAAATTTATGTTAAATTCTAATTATTTGTCAAATTTGAATGAAAAGCAACAAGAAGCGGTGTTACATCTTGATGGCCACCTTTTAATTGTGGCTGGAGCAGGCTCAGGTAAAACAAAAGTATTAACATCTAGAATAGCGCATATAATAAGAAGTCATAAGGCATTTTCTAGCCAAATACTTGCTGTGACTTTCACAAATAAAGCCGCAAAAGAAATGCAAGTCAGAGTATCAAAACTTCTTAAAACAAATGCAGCCGGCTTGCCATGGCTAGGCACCTTTCATTCGATTAGTGCGAAAATATTAAGAAAGCACGCTGAGGCAGCTGGTTTAAAATCAAATTTTACTATTATAGACCAAGAAGACCAAGTAAGGCTAATTAAAAATATATGTAAAGCTGAAAACATAGATATAAAAAAAATATCTCCAAAGTATATATTAGCAGTTATAGACAAATGGAAAAATAAAGGACTTTATCCAAAAGATGTAATATTAAAAAAAAAGGAAACTTTAGAAAAAAATTTTTTAAAAATTTATAATATCTACCAACAGAAACTAATCGATTTAAATTCTGCAGATTTCAGTGATTTAATTTTACATACAGTAAAAATATTTGAGAATTACAATGATATATGTTCTCTTTACTCTAAAAAATTTAAATACATTTTAGTAGATGAATATCAAGATACTAATTTTATACAAAGTGAATGGCTGAAATATCTAGCATCATTTAATAAAAATTTATGTTGTGTTGGAGATGATGATCAATCAATTTATAGTTGGAGAGGTGCTGAAATTAAAAATTTTCTAGAATTTGATAAAACTTATAAAAATACTAAAATAATAAGATTGGAAAAAAATTATAGATCAACACAAAATATTTTAAATGTAGCATCAAAATTAATTGAAAATAATCAAAATAGAGTTGGTAAGACTCTATATACTAATCAAGAAGAGGGTGAACTTATTACTTTAGATTGTTTTAGAAATGTAAAAGATGAAGCAACTGATATAAGTACAACAATAGAAAATTTTAAAAAAAAAAATTCATTAAATGAAATTGCTATTTTAGTAAGAGCTATTTTTCAAACGAGAGAGTTTGAAGAAAGATTTCTAAGAGTTGGGATACCTTATAGAATAATTGGTGGAATTAAATTTTATGAAAGAGCAGAAATAAAAGACTGTGTTGCTTATCTAAGATGTATATGTCAACCTATGGATGATTTATCTTTTGAAAGAATAATAAATGTACCAAAAAGATCAATAGGAGATACAACAATTAAAACTATATCTGAATATGCAAAAAAAAATTTTTGCACATTAGAAATTGCATCTAAAAAATTAATTGAAATTAATAAAATTAAGCCAAAAACCAAAACTGGCTTAAGTTCATTTTTAAACCTACTAGAAAAATGGAGGTATCAGTTTAAGAATAAAATTAATCATATTAAACTTTTACAAACAGTTTTAGATGAGTCTGGTTATAGTGAAATGTTAAAAAATAAAAAAGATTTAGAGAACGAGAATAGACTAGAAAATATTAAAGAACTTTTAAGCGCAATGAAAGAATTTGATAATTTAGAGGGTTTTTTAGAACATGTTGCTTTAGCTACTTCTTTAGATCAAGACTGGGAGAGTGAAAAAGTAAATTTAATGACACTTCATGCATCTAAAGGATTGGAGTTTAATATTGTTTATTTACCTGGATGGGAAGAAGGATTATTTCCTCATCAAAAAAGTATTGAAGAAAAAGGCGAAAATGGTCTAGAGGAAGAAAGAAGACTTGCATACGTTGGAATTACGAGAGCAAAAAAAATAGCTAAAATTTCCTTCTCAATGAATAGATTTTATCAGGGCGATTGGATGGATAGTATTGCCTCTAGATTTGTTGATGAACTACCAGATGAATTTATAAAAAAAAATAATAGTTTTAATGATAACGAAAATGAAGACTTTGAATTTAATCAAGATATTGATTTTGAAGATGAGATTAGAAGTCCAGGATGGCTTAGATATCAAAAAAAATTAAAATGATTAAAAATATAAAAAAATTTTTTTTAAGTCATAATTTAGATGGGCTCGTTGTTCCAAAAAATGATAAATATTTTACTGAGTATTCAAATATAAATAACTTAGTTAAAGTAACTAATTTTACTGGATCAGCAGGATTTGCTTTGATTTTAAAAAATACAAATTATTTATTCGTAGACGGCAGATATACTCTTCAAGCAAAAAAAGAGTGTGGAAAAAATTTTACTGTTTTAGAGATACCATATACTTGGCCAAAGGATGTATACAAAATTTCTAACTTAAAAATTGGCTTTGATCCAAAATTATTTACTGAGAATACACTAATAAAATATTTCGCAAATAAAGTAAGATTAGTGCCAATTGAATACAATTTTAAGAATAAAATAAAAAAAAAAAATAATAATTTTTATTATTTGAGCGATAAAATTACTGGTGAGTCTCAAATAACAAAAATAAAGAAAATAAAAAAATATTTAAAAAAATATAAAATTAATTATTTGTATATTAGTTCAAGCGAAAATGTTAACTGGCTATTGAATATTAGGGGCAAAGATCTACCAAATAGTCCTTTGGCAAACTGCAAATTAATTATAACTGATAATAATAAATTGTTTTTATTTACAAGCCTTAAAAAGCCAAAAGATTTTAATAAAAAAATCTTTAAAAATATTATATTTTGTAATGATAAGAGTTTCTTTAAAGTATTAATTAAACTAAATAAGAAAAATTTTTGTATTGATCAAAACACATGCTCAATATTCGATCAAAAAGTTATCGAAAGTAGATTTAACATAGTTTCTAAATATGATCCAATATATAGTTTAAAATCGTTAAAAAATAAAATCGAATTAAAACATACAATTAAAGCCCATATTGAAGATGGAGTTGCATTAACAAAATTTTTATATTGGATCAAGTTTAATCAAAAAAATTTGACTGAAAAAATAATAGAGAAAGTATTAGAAAAATTTAGAAGGCAATCAAAAAATTATCTTTACCCTAGTTTTGATACTATTGCAGGATCAGGACCGAACGGAGCGATAATCCACTATAAATCAAATAATAAATCAAATAGAAAAATTAAGAAGAATGATATTTTATTAGTTGATTCCGGAGGTCAGTATAATTGGGGTACTACAGATGTTACGCGAACAATATGTTTTGGAAACGCAACTAATGAAATAAAAAATAATTTTACAAGAGTTTTGAAGGGTCACATTGCAGTAGCAACTTGTGATATAAATAAAAATTTTAATGGATTTTTAATAGACAAATTAGCTAGAAAATTTCTGAATAAAGTTGGTTTAGATTATGCACATGGTACAGGTCATGGAGTAGGTTTTTTTTTAAATGTGCATGAAGGGCCACAGGCAATTTCAAAATATAATTTTATTACTTTAAAAAAGGGTATGATTTTAAGCAACGAACCAGGGTATTATCTAAAAAATCAATATGGTATCAGAATTGAAAATTTAATTTATGTTGATGAGTTAAAACAAAATTTAATATTTAAAAATCTTACCATGGCACCCATTGATATAGACTTAATTAACTTTAAAATGTTATCAAAAAAAGAGCGAAATTATTTATTTAATTATCATATTAGTGTTTACTCAAAGCTTTCTAAATATTTGAATAGAAATGAGAAAAAATGGCTAATCGGTTTAATTAAGTAGTTTTTTTAATTGATCTTGTGAAATAATTTTTATACCTAAATTTTTTGCTTCGTCTATTTTTCGTTTGGTTGGTTTATCTCCTATTACCAAATAATTAAGATTTTTGCTTATACTTGTCAAAGTAGTTCCTGAATTTTTCTCTATAATCGATTTTGCCTCAGCTCGACTCATTCCTACTAATTTTCCTGTGAACATAAAAGTTTTATTATTTAAAATTCCACTTTTATTCAGATTAATACTTTCAATATTTAATATATTGTTTAATTCAATAAGAACACTTAGGTTTAATTTGTTCGAAAAAAAACTTTTTAATGAATTTATTTGAGTTTCTCCTATTCCATTTATATTCGAAAATTTATGAAAATTATTTGTTTTAATTATTTGTATAAAATCAGAAATATTAACTACATTTTCACTTATTAATTTTGCATTTTCATTCCCTATGTGTCTAATTCCCAAAGCATAAATAAATCTGTGTAAAGATACATTTTTTGATTTTTCAATTGATCGCCTAAGATTATCAGTAGATAATTTACCCCATCCCTCAAATCTTTCAATTTTAGAATAGTTCAGATTGAATATATCTTGAGGTTTATTAATTAGTTTTAAATCCCAAAATTTTTCTATTACTTTTTTTCCCAAGCCATCAATATTTAAAGCTTCTTTAGATATAAAATGCTTTATTTTTTCAATTGCTATTCGTTCACATGTAAATCCATCATTTATACATCTCCTCACAGCATCAAACTTCTTTGTAACTTTATTAAAATCTTTAATTGTCTCAGATCCACAAGATGGACATTTTCTAGGGAATAAAAAAGATTTAGTATTTTTTTTTCTTTTAGTCTTATCTACTTCAATTACATGAGGTATTACATCTCCTGCTCTCTCAATTTTTACTGTATCACCTACTCTTATATCTTTTCTTTTTATCTCATCTTCATTATGAAGGGTTGCATTTGAGACTATTACACCCCCAATATTAATTGGTTTTACTTTTGCAACTGGAGTTAATGCGCCTGTACGACCAATCTGAATATCAATATTTAATACCTTGGTGAGGGCACTATCAGCTGAAAATTTATGAGCTATTGCCCACCTAGGGGAATTAGATGTAAATCCCAATCGTTCTTGAAGATTAATATCATTAATTTTATAAACTAAACCATCAACATCATACTCTAAGTCAAATCTTTTATTTTCAAAAAATTTATGAAATTTTATCAATTCTTTTATGCCGATAAAAACTTTATTATCGTTGTTGGTTTTAAAACCCCATTTTTTTAATTCACTTAAAAATTCTGATTGAAATTTAAAATTATTATTTTTCACGTAACCATAAGTATATGCAATAAAGTTTAATGGAATTTTTTTTGTTTCCTCTGGATTTTTTTGTCTTAAAGAACCAGATGCTGCATTTCTTGGATTGGCAAAATTGTCTCTCATATTAAAAAAATCTTTTTTTTTTATAAATACTTCACCTCTTATTTCTATATCATCTGGAAAATTTGAATTTTTAATTTCTAAAGGAATGTCTTTAATAGTTTTTAGATTTTCAGTTATTACCTCACCTATTTTTCCATCTCCTCTTGATACACCAGCAACTAATTTTTTTTTTCTATAGGTTAAAGATGCTGAAATTCCATCTATTTTAGGTTCTACACTATATTCTAGTTTCAAATTTTTGTTTAAATAATTAAATATTTTTTTTTCAAAATTTTTTAAATCATCCTCATTAAATGCGTTCGAAAGTGATAGCATAGATACTCTGTGTTGATACTTATCGAATGATTTTGAAGGCTTATATCCAACGTTGTGACTTGGTGAGTTTTTATTTTTTAAAAATTTATGTTTTTTCTCAAGCTCTATAATTTCATTTTTCAAGTCATCAAACTCTGAATCAGAAATTTTTGGACGACTTTTCTGATAGTAAAGTTTATTATGTTTAATATACTCTTTTAATTTAAAGCGATATATTTTCTTTAAATCTTTTATTTCCATTTAGATTTTTTATTTAAAAAGTTTTTTGAATCTTTTTAAGATACTATCTCTTTTATCTTGTTTTAAATCTTTTTTTGTTTTGTAATTTGTATTTATTAATTTATATGATTGTTCATACCATTTACCTGATTGATAATTATAGCCAAGTAGTGAAGCATATTTTTTTGACTCATCAATTAACCCAACTTTGTAATGTAGTTCTACTAGTCTATGTAGAGCCTCCTCTACGTATATAGTAGTATCGTAATCATTTACTACTTTTTTAAATCTATTTATGGCAGGTATCCACTTTTCTCTTTCAATATAATATCTGGCTAAATACATTTCTTTTGATGCCATCATTTGAATTGTAAGTTCAAGTTTATACTTTGAATCAAATGCGTAATCTGTATTTGGATAGTTATTTATAATTAATTCAAAATATTCTCTTGATTTTTGTATTTCATTTAAATCCTTTTTTTCATCAACTATTTGATCATAATGACATAATGCCAATAAATAATATGCATAAGCTTCTTGTGGATGATTTTTATATTTTATTAAAAAACGTTCCAAATCATTAATCGCGTCACCGTAGTATCCTTGAGAAAAATATCCATACGCTGACATAAGAACAGCCCGAGGAGCCCATATAGATTGGGGATATAATAATTCTACTTCTCCAAACTTTTTTCCTGCAAAAATAACATCTCCTCTTTCAAACTCAGTCATGGCTTGATTATAAACCTCAATCATTTGAGATTCTAAATTAGTCTCTTTAATAGTGGTTATTTTCTCTTCTTTATTTGAACAGGATGTTAGAAAGATAATTAGTAAAATATATGAAAAAAAAAATTTAATCTTCATCTGAATGTTTTATCAGATAAATATAAAATATCTAATCTTTAAGCTATTGATTTGAGATTGTGATAATTGGCAAAAGTGTGTGGTAATTGTTTGCCCTTAATCTCAATTAAAGAATAATTACTTTTATTGCTAAAAATTTCTCTTAAAAGTTTGTTTGTAAGATTATGTCCGCCCTGTGAACATTTTAAAGATCCAATGATTTTATATCCAGATAGAAATAAGTCTCCCATACAATCAAGAATTTTATGATTTACAAATTCTAGATCGTTTCTTAATCCATTTTCATTTAACACTTTATTATCCTTTACCACGATTGCATTATTTAGATTTCCTCCCTTACCTAAATTAAGTTTTTTTAACTTCTCTATGTCCTCGAACAAACAAAAAGTTCGGGAATTAAGAATATGATTTAAATCATCTTCAAATACATTTACTTTGTTTTTTTGCACTCCGATTAATTTATTTTGATATTTTATTTCAAATTCAATTTCACTTGTTACATTAGATTTTTCCATAGATATAAATTTTTCTTCATCATAAATTTTAATATTTTTATTTATTTTTATAACTTTTATAGGTTGATCACTTATAACAGTGCCAATTGAATTAATTAATTGAACAAATTCTTTTGCAGAACCATCCAATATTGGAACTTCTTCTGAATCTATCTCTATTAACGCATTATCAATTCCCAATGCATAAAAAGCGCCCATAAGATGTTCTATAGTTGAGACACTTACTCCAATTCCATTCGATATTGTAGTGCACAATCTGGTGTCAGTTACGTTGATGTAATTAGCATGAATTAAGTTATTATCTTTTATGTCTGTTCTCTTAAACAAAATTCCTGTATTTGGTTTTGCAGGTAATATTTTTATTTTAGCTTTTCTTCCAGAGTGAATTCCTATTCCAGTAAATGATATATTTTTAGCTAAAGTTTTTTGATTTAAAATTGACATTTACATCTTATACAAAATTGGAACTTCTCGAAATACTCAATAAATATTACAAGAAAATACAATTACTTACTAAAAAAATTGAAAAACTTTTCAAAAAAACCCTTTGTTTTTAGTAAGTTTTTAGGATTTTTATAATTATTTAGATGATACAAAAGTACATTATTGCAGATATCAATGTCTGATTGATCATAAAAGTTGATTGAATTAAAACCAAATTTATCGTTTATATGAAATGAATTATTATTAAGTAGTTTTGATCCCTCACCTAATAAATATAAATCAAAATTTTTTAGTTTTTGGTTTACTGAATTAATGGTGGTTGGTTTAAAGGATAAATCGATAATTTCCTGGACTCTATATAAAATCACTTTTTTTAAAAGATCTATTGAAATATTTTTTTTTATTATTTCAACAATCGGCAAATTGCTCTCTATCAAATTTTGATCGTATGAGAATTCAGATCCAGACTTATTAAAAAGTTTTTTTATTTTTTCTGCATCTTCAAATTCTATGTTGAAAATTTTGGCAATATCTTTTGTTATACTCAATCCTCCTATAGGTATAACATTAATACTTGAAATTTTACGATTTTTATAAATTATTAAACTGCTTCTTTCTAATCCAATTTCAAGAAAAGAAATATCTTCGCTATTAAATTTTTTCAAACATATTTCTGATTTTAAATAACTCGTGCAGAAAATATTTTTAATTTCAAGGTTACATTTTGTAAAATTTAAATTTAGATTTTCAATTAATTTTTTTGGAAAACAAATAACCTTGAAGTCAACCGATATATTTTTAACACAAATATTTTTTTTTGGAATTTCTAAATATTCATTTTTATCCATTATTGCTTTTGTAACGATTAAATGAATTATTTCATATTTTGGGTAATTATAATTTATTAAATGTTTAATTTCTTTTAAAATGTTTTCATAAATTTTATTTAATTGCATTTCATTATCAAATTTTTCTTTTATTGATATATCTATTGTAATTAATTTTTTAGTATCTGTAGCAATAACGACATCCTCAATATGATTAAAAATTTTTTTTTCTGCTTTTTTTATAATTTTATTAATTTTATTTGAATAATCGATGATATCTGCATCTTTTTCTTTATAAATATTATCTGAAAATATATTATTTAAATTTTTATCAAAAACAGAAAATCTTATTTTAGATGAACCAATATCAAAAATATTTATATAATTTTCTTTATCCATTTCTTGTTATTATTCTGTTTGGTATTCGAAGATCTATAATAGTTTTTATTTTTATTTCATTATTCAAATCATATTTTTTAAATATTTTAATTGCATCACTTAAATTATTACTGGGTAACATTAATATAATTTCTTTATCTAAATATAAATCCCATCTTTTATTTTTATGATAATAGTATTTTTTAATTTTCTTTAAATTGATATTATTTCTATTAAGATCCGATTGTAATTTTAAAAAATCTTTTATTTTAAATGTACCAAAAATCATTGGCAAAGAATTTTTATGGTCATGATATTCGGCAGAAATAAATTTACCATTCCTTCCTACAAAGTATTTTTTTTCTTCTATAAATGTTTCGGCTAAATATTCTGTTTTATTAGCTTTAATTATTATTGTAGAAGGATATTTTTTTTTTATTTCAATGTTTTCTAAGTAATTTAACTTATTAAATTTATCTTTCAAAATCTCTGAATTAATAGAAAAAATGTTATTATTAAGTAAGAATTTTGCATTTTGCAAAATAATTTTTTTTAAATAAGTTCTATCTATCTGAATATCGATTTTATTGATCAAAAAATTTTTTTTAAACCCGTTAACATAATGATTATTTGATATTGTTGATAAAAACAAAAACGATATCAAGTAAAAGTATATTTTTTTTTTATTTATTAATTGAAGCATCTTCCAAAATTTTTTTTATCAAATTTTTGAAAGTAATGTTATTAAAATTTGCGATTTCTGGTACTAATGATAGCGAGGTCATTCCAGGTTGAGTATTTGTCTCTAATAAATAAAACTTATTTTTATAAAATCTAAAGTCAGACCGAGTTACACCTCTACAATTTAAAATTTTATGTGCTTTTAGAGCAATTTTTGTGACTTCTTGATATTTATTTTTTGACATTTCCACTGGAATTATGTGTTTTGTTTTAGCTTTAGGGTTATATTTAGCTTCATAATCATAAAATTTTCTAGTTGGCCTAAGTTCAATTGCGCCAAGTATATTATCGGCCAAAATAGCAACTTGTATTTCTCTTCCAGGTATATATTTTTCTATTAAAACTTCTCCATAATCTTTTAGCTTTTTCAAAGTTTTTAAAACATTATTTTTGTTACATATGAATACATTTACACTAGAACCTTCATTAAGAGGTTTCACTACTAAAGGAAAACCAATTTTTTTTTTTAAATTATTAATTAATTTTAATTTATTTATATTGTTTCTGTATGAGAATTTGAGATATCTAGGTGTTAAAATATTATTTTTAATAAAAATTTTTTTTGATAGATCTTTATCTATTGCTAAAGAAGATGATAAAACACCTGAATGAGTATATTTAACTTTTTCTGATTCTAAAATTGCTTGAATATAACCATCTTCTCCATATCTTCCATGCAATAAATTTAATACTGTATTAGGCTTAAACTTTCTTAATATATCAACAAATTTCCCATTGGGATTTACAACCTTAATTTTATATTTTCTATCTTTTTTTAATTCGGAATAAACACTTTTTGCAGTTTGTATACTAACCTCTTTTTCTTTAGAATATCCACCAGCCAGAATTAAAATTTTTTTCATTATTCTATAATTTTGATTTCTAAATTAATGTTAATCCCAGTTTTGTCTTTGACATTTTTTTTTACAAAATTTATTAAAGAAATCATTTCATCAAATGATGCATTATTTTTATTAATAAAAAAATTTGAATGTTTTTTTGATATACTGGCATCTCCAAAATTTATGTTTTCTGGAACTGATTCTTTTATGAGCTCCCAAGCTTTCCTTGTTGTTTGATCGATTGGGTTTTTAAAAGTACTTCCTCCAGTTTTAATTTTTGAAGGTTGAGAATTATTTTTTTTTGTAGACAATTCTTCCATCAAATTTTTTATTTTATTTTTATTTGACAAGTTACCTTTAAAAGTAGCACTTAAAAAAATTAAATTTTCCTTTAATTCTATCTTTCTATATTGAAATTTAATTTTATTAGACGGAATAACTTTTATATTTCCATTTGTATCAATGCATTGTAGTGAAATTAATCTGTCTTTAAATTCTGTCCCAAAACATCCAGAATTCATTTGAAGACCT
>CESP01039746.1_pt1 | contig 13638 bp, 12 predicted proteins | sample 531211 | NCBI WGS metagenome assembly CESP01 (sample SAMEA2622074, study PRJEB7988) | marine metagenome | biome: marine biome (ENVO:00000447); feature: surface water layer (ENVO:00002042); material: "saline water (ENVO:00002010), including plankton (ENVO:xxxxxxxx)" | depth 5 m | reverse complement strand
ACTGCGTACATTATTATTTTTGAATTGCAAAATTAAACTATTTATTATAATATACAAGTGATATCTAGGTTTATAGTTCTATCCAATTATCGTTTTTGAGAGACCATTCAACAACTTGTTTTATCCTTTCAGTAAGCTTAATTGATGGTTGCCATCCTAATTTTTTCATTTTCTCACCTGATAGGGAATACCTTAGATCATGGCCAGGTCTTGAGGAATGAAAATCTACCATTTTATATTTTAATTCTTTTCCCTGAGAATCTGCAATTATTTTTGCAAGTTCCAGGTTATTAATCTCCTCTGAACCGACAATGTTAAACTTAGGGCATTTAGCTCCCCCAAAGTCGGATTCATATTGAATTTTCTTTGTCAGAAGGAAATGTATAGCTTCAGCTACATCCATAGCATGAATATAGTGTCGCGAACCTGGATTTTGTTTTGTTTTATCTGAATGAATAGTTACAATCTCTCCATCTCTTATTTTTTTAATACACATTGGTATAAATTTTTCAGGGTGTTGTCTTTCACCAAAAACATTCATGGTATGGGTAATATAGACAGGAAGTCTATAAGTATTCTCGTAAGCTACTGCAAGTTCTTCTCCTCCAGCTTTTGTTGCGCTATATGGATTTGTTGAGTTATATCTATCATTTTCAGTATAATTAACTCCTTTAGGTGCTGGACCAAATACTTCATCTGTACTAAAGTATACAAACCTCTCTAATCCCTTTTTTTCATTAATATATCTTGCATAATCTAATATATTAGCTGTTCCTACAACATTATCTATAACAAATTCCATAGGATAATCAATACTTCTATCTACATGAGAGCCAGCTGCTAAGTGGAGGATAATATCTATATCCCCTAAATCTTTTTTTATCCATGGATTAATTGCAGATTTTAAATCATGGTAAATTACCTTAACTCTTGATCTTACATTTGGTTTAAGCTCTTTCAGTATACTATCTAATCTATTTAAGTTTCCACTATAGTCTAATCTATCTATTGAAATAATATTCCAGTCAGTTTTATTTAGCAAATAAAATATTAAATGGTGAGCTATAAATCCGGCACCACCTGTAATTAGAACATTTTTCATAATTTAAGATTTTCAATGTGAGATTTCAGTCTATCTTTTGGGTGCCAATTTAATAATTTTAAAGTATCATCATTTTCTCTGAGTGTTTCTCTGTAATTACCAGGTTGATCAGGTATATTAATTGAATCTACATTAAATTTTCTTTTAAATATTTCATAAAGTTGATTAATGCTATAATTTATACCAGACCCTAATTCCCAAGCATCACTTTGATTTATGTCAGCTTGAGATATCTTTATTAACCCATCAACAACATCTTTTACATGTATAAAATCTCTTTTTTGTTCTCCATCACCAACAATTGGTATTGATTCTCCCTTAAGTAGCTTTGTTTTCCATATTCCAATAACATTACCATACTTTTCATCTGTATTCTCTCCTGGTCCATAAACATTATAAAATCTTGCTATATCAACATTAACATTGTATGATTTCTTATATAACTTGCAAACTTCTTCTCCAAGAAACTTATACATTGCATACGGTGAATCTGAAGGATCATGATGTTTTGATGAAGAGCCAGCATAAATAACTCTAATTTTATTTTTCTTTGCCCATTCCATTATTCTTGAAGTTCCTTCGACGTTAACTTTAAGGCTTTCTTCAGGTCTTTCAAAAGATGGTTGGACCCTAGATTGAGCTGCGAGATGAAAACATAATTCTACGTCAATATCTAATGATTTAATATTTAAAATATCATCATTTATATATTTTACACCATCTATTTCATTTAATTTTGAACCAGTCGAGTAATTATCCAAAGATGTTATTTGAAAATTATTTTTTTTAAGTTCACTAATTAGATTAGACCCGATAAATCCGGCGCCACCAGTAACAAGAGTCTTGATCATTTATTTATTAATTTAAATTAAGAATTCCTAATACACCACTAGTCTCCCCCACATAATATAATTTGCGTTTTTTCTCATCGAAAGCAATATCTCTAACTCTTTCAGCAACATTATACTTATCTAATAGTTCTATTTTTTCTTTATCAATGTAATATTTATAGTGAATTAAATGATTAGCAAGTGGTCTTTCAATAGTGTCTAGACCAAGTGTTGAGAGGATAAATTCAACTTGATTATTTTCATTCTTTATAAATCTCACTTCAGCAACAGCAGGATTTAATTCATAGTATTTAATTGGTTCAATAAAACCATAATCTTTATGAGACTTATATAAAGGAGCATCTTTAAGAACTCTCTTTATGTCCGGTGTGTGAGAATCATTTTTCGAGGCTTCAATTGCATAATGAACCCCATAGTTAGAAATGGGCCATCCAAAATTTTCAGTTTTGTTTGTATTATTTTGTAGATTAATCTCATCTCCACCATATGGACCCATATCTGTAGAAATAATTTGATCATAATTCTTATTATAATCAAGACCAAGAGGATTTCTATGTCCACGAGAGACTATTCTGTAACCTGCATTTTTTTTGCTGATTGCTATGATTTTTCCATTAACTGAAGATAGATCTTGAGACTTTAATCTGTCTCTAAATTCACCTACAGATAGAATAATAGAATCTTTCTTATAATTTCTTATTTTACCTCCAGCCTGAATTGGTGAGAACTCTCTTATTTTACTTGAAATGAATTTATTTGGCGAGAAGAATTCTTTAAAAATTATTGAATCTTTTATTTCGCCTTTTATTATTGAAGTGTTATACTCATTATTATTAAACCTTTTGACATATGATATGTATATTTCATTTTTATCAATATGAAGATCTTTAATACCAAACTTAGAAATTGTATATGGATTAAAATAATTTATACTTGCATTTTTTTCTTCAATTCTTTTTTCTAAAAAATTGTAAATATTAGATTTAATTGGGGAAAAAGTAATTTTCTGATCTTGAATATTGGTTTTAAAAACAATCCCATTCTTTGTTAGGTAGATTAAATTATCATTATGAAAATCTATGTATGCTGTATTAATTTCATCATATCCAACAGCCGGGAAAATAGGCATTAACTTATAATATTTAATTTTATCGTTAAACTTTCTTTCTCTAACAGAAAACTCAAAATTTTCTTCATTAATATATTTTGAAATATATTCAAACTGGTCTCCTAGCTTAATCTCATATTTATAAAAACCAAAGTCCTGTCTGAAAATTATGCTTTTTAGCCAGCTTAATCTTAAATAAATTGTCTCAGGAATTTTATCTTTCAATGAATATGATATGTATGGTGTAGCAATACTTAGAAATATAATTATAATAGATATTCCAATAAATTGCTTATAGTATTTTTTGAAAAAATTCATTATACTTTTTTTCTATTGTACAAATATAAGGATATAAAAAGCAGAAATAATGTTAAAAAAAACTTGTAGTTTTTCTTTATCTTATGTAATATAAGTTTTGGTAATTGATATAGTTGATTCCATTTTTTTGAATATGTATCCTTTTGTTCTGACAAGCTAGTTTTTAAATCGATAAAATTAAAATCAACTTTATCACTAATATTAATATTTACTCCCTTATAATTATCTTTATTTCCAATTCCAGTTGCAACATAATTCATGTTTTTGTCTTTATGATAAAAAGAGTACGGTGTATAGCTATATGCACCAATATCACCAGTAAAGAAATAAACCATTAATGATTTCTCATAAAACTTTTTGTAAATAAAATTGAAAACTCTATTTCCATATTCATAGTGAGTCCTTGAATTGGTTCTCAAATACCAGTCTGATTTAGAGAAAATTACTTGATGGGAAAATATTAATAAATTATTATAATTATATGCGTCTAATATACCCTCTAAAAATGAAATTGTATCCATATATTGATCCTCAGATTCAATTGTAGTATTTAGATATACTAATAGGTTTTGATTTATAATCTCATAATAGTTAATTCCCCCAAAATTTAATTTGGCAATAGATTTAATTTCTTCACAATTTTCATGGTTACCAAGAACAAAATTTATATTATTATTACTTATAAAACTTTTAAAATTTTCAACCTCAATCTTGTCATTACAATCATATATAAAATCACCCCCAAGAATAATTTTGCTGTAGTTTTTCTCAGAGCTTGTAAATTCCAATAAAATCGGGTCTAAAGATGAGTCATTGTCAGAATGAGACCCAAAGGCATGTCCAACAAAAAGTATTTTTTCATTTTGAACTTGAGAAAAAACATTATTAATAAATAATACTAGAAAAAGAAGTTTGAGATGTACCTTTAACATATTTTGAGTATCTAGTATAAGATAGATTTTTTAAATTATTATCAAGCTCTATTTTATTATTATATTTTAATTCAACAATAATATATTTTTCAATGTAATTTATATTGGTTAACGGTGAGTAATAAATTAAATTATTGTCTATTGTGAGTCTAATTTGCTTTAGTTTATTTTCAAAATACATCCTTTCATATGAGTTAAACAATGTTGGAAACTTATTATAAATCTTAGCAATAAAATTTATTTTATTTGAACTAGCTAGTTCACTTTTAACCATTGAATAAAACTCATTTATATGTTTGAAACTATTTAGTTTAAGCAAACCCAAGTCAAAATTTTCTTTTGTATTAAGAAATTCACTTTTTATTTTTATCTCAAAGTTTTTATTGGATTCTTCAAATTGCTTTCCATACCATCTAATTCTATATTTTTCTCTATTAGACAAACCGTCGAAGTTATGATGAAGTGAAGAGAAATTATGATCATCTAAATATATATTATTAACTCTTCTTTTTGGAAATAAAATAATAAAATCCTTAGAATAAACATCACTTAAAAACTTACTTAAATAAGTATTTTGAATTTTATATTTTCTCTCGTATCTATATTTATTAATTTGATGCTCTTCCATAAATATTCCCATATAATTTAGTTTCAACGTTTGTTGAATAATTAATTGAATCAATACCTTTTATAATTGAAAGATTCTCAATTAAATAATTACTAATATTTGTATTACTAAAATAAGATTCACTCGGTCCAAAAAACTTTTTCTTAATAAATGATGTAAAATCAAGTTCATTATTTGACAGTATTGCATTATCAACATAAAGTTTGGATGCATCTTTTGATACCAAAGCTATTTCATTATTTTGAAAAAAATTATTGTTAATCTCAAAAGTGCTATTCTCTCCTGCGCTAATAGCCTTGTCCTTTACATCTTTAAACGAAGAATTGATAATTTTAACATAACTTCCAGACCCATCAACTGCATCGTTACCTATGTCATAGAATTTTGAGTTTTCTATGATTAATTTAGAAAAATCTGAGTCAATTGCATCATTTAAAATATTATGGAAACTAGAATTTGATATATATACACCTTTTGATCTAAAGAAATTTAAAAAGTCATCCCCTCTAAGATTATTTGAAAACTCAGAATTTGATATATCCACTAATTCACACTCATAAAATGTTATTGATGAAGGCTGATTAAATTTAGAAACTTCATTTGTTAGATTAAAAAAAAGGACATTATCAATTTTTATTTTTTTATTAGAGTTGAAAAAAATGGAGCCAGATTTTCCAGAACCAAAGATTTTTATTTTACTATTTTTTTCTCCTACAGCCTCAAATCCTCCTAGAACTTTAAGATATGAATTATTAAGATTTAGATCTACTCCTGGTAGGATAACTAATTTTTGATTCTCTTTTATTGTTAGATCTTTATATAATGTAATATTATTTGTAAAATATATATATTCAACCTCTTCTTCATTTTTTCTATTCTCACTTGATGTTAATTTTTTGATATAATTAATATTAGAAATTAAAGTTTCTTCTTTTTTTTCAATTATATCTTTAAATCCAACCATAGCCTCTTTTAGTTCAATATATTTCGGATCTTTAATTATTATATCTTCAATTAGATTAATTTCAGATTTAAGCTCAGATAATATTTCCAACTTTATTTCTTCGTTATAAATATCATTTATTATTTTATTGTTTGAAGCAATTGCATCAAGGTTTATTTCCTCAATGCTTTTTAAAAACCCTTCTCTGATAGTAGGCTCAATTAAATCAGTTACTGGATTATAGTACCAATGCATATTTATATCACTAAATGGATGTTCGTCATTTATCAACAAGCCCAGTTTCATTACCCCTTTAACTTTATTTATATCAATCCTTTTTAAAAATTCGCTATAATTATATTTAAATAACTGTTCAATCTCAAAAGTTAAACTCTCTAAAGAATCATCTTCACCTTTATAGTTAAACTTAATAGAGTCATTAACTAACTCAAAAATCACACTTTCTCTTTTTTGATTTTCCTCTATCAAATACTTGTCAAAAAAATCCTCTCTATAAAGAATTCCATAATCAGCTTTATTTAATATAATTCTGTACGGAAAATATTGAATTCCGATTCCGTTATATAGTTTTGAATACACTATATTTAATAAGGGGTCTGTGATAAAATCTCTTGATCTAGGATTTAAAAAATTAACTTTTTTGTTACCATACCCTTTCCCTCCGTCAAACTTAATTCTAAAACTATGCCCGTTGACATCTCTAAAGTGATCTGGGTTTAAACCAAATAGTTTTATTTCAGCTTTTATTGAATTATTATTTCTATCAAGAACAGAGGTCTTAAAATAATTATTAACTCCAGACCACTGCTCACCGGTTAATACAAAATTATTAACCATACTAGATCTTTCTTTTTGTAGTCTAACATAATTGTTTGGAGACATCGATAAAGATAATGTCTCAATATTATTATTTTCTATATAGTTAATGATCTCTGCTTTTTCATTTAAATAGTCAACATAGATACTACCCAGATTGATTGTTAATATGGATCTAATAATTATATCCTTTTGGAAGAAGCCAACACAGACGAAAAAGATTATAAATAATAGAACTAATGCATTCGGAAATGCTTTTTTTGATTTTTTAATATATTTCATTCAGTTGATGAAAAAAATTGAATCTCTTTTGTAGGTATCTTTGATTTTTTTAAAAATTCTTCAACAACTGTTAAAGCATGAAGATCAAAATCTGATAATTTAAAAACCAAGACTACATAGTCGTCTTGTTTGTTTATACTTTGTATCTCAACGTTAACTCCATTCTCATTTAGCTTATTTGCTAACTCATCAATTTTATTATTTGAAATGGTTTTGAGGGTTATTACAAGTTGATCATTAACAGAATGTATAACACTTTTTTTATTGTTATAAATGTAATAATTGTAAATATATACAAATAACAAGAGTATAAATGGAAAGAAATATGAACCAGCTGCAGTTGCTATTGACATTCCTGTCAAGATTAAAAAATAAACTATTTGCTCAGCCTCTTTTATAGCTGTTCTGAATCTTATTATAGATAGAGCTCCAACAAGACCAAGTGACAATACTATACTAGATTTAATTGTGATTACAATGAGAAAAATTGAAATACCAAAAAGTGGAAAAATATTTCCAATTATAGATTTATTTGACACAGAATTTGAGTATTTAATATAAACCAACTTAAGTATAAGGGATAATATCACTATTAATGTGAATCCAATTATAAATTGAGATAAGCTTGTTGAGGATAGCTCAAGATTACTCAAACCAAGTAGATCACTCATAATTTCATTTTTTATAAAATTATTATATTAGAAATCAATATACAACTTAATTATCTGATCAATTTTTAAATCAACATTTATGAAAAAGCAAATCTGGTTAGATATAAACGAAATTAACAAAATTGATTGGGTTAAGAAGTATAATAATGCTTGTAAAAACTGGATAAAAGAAACACCTGATAAAATTTCACTTGAATACTCATACTTTACTTTAAATGAACATAAAAAATTTATAAGTGAAATTTGTAAAAAAATTAATGTAAAACTAAGTGGTGTTGGTTTAGAAATTGGCTCTGGTCCAGGAATTCTGTCAAATAGTTTAGTGAAAATATTTGATAATATTGAAAATATATATCTTCTTGAAATGGTTCCTGAGACATTTGGTTTGATGAAAAAAATTGCAGATTATAATGGAACTTCACCTAAGTTAAGCTGTATAATTGGTGACTTTAATAGAACTAAATTTCAGAATAATTCTGTTGATTTTGTAGTTGGTTTTGATTCCATACATCATTCAGAAAACTTTGATTTAACTTTTAAAGAAATTAGCAGAATCCTAAAACCAAATGGAATCTTATTATGTTTTGATAGAGGACAGCCAAATTATATATCTAATAGTCAAATTGAAGCTATGCTTGATATAGAATATTCAAAAAAATATAAAATCGAAAATAATATGGATATTAATAAAAAATTTACAAGAAGGATGAATGGTGAGCATGAGCCTCTGTTAAAAAATTGGATAAATACAGGTAATAAATATAATTTTAGTTGTGAAGTTTTTATTTTTCATAAAAAAAATTTGAAAAATTTTATAAAAGCATGTTATGGTTTGTTTATTCCCTTTTGGTTAAAAAAAATATTTAAAAAAGGTATTAATATAACAACTCATTTTCAAATTATTTTAAATTACCTATATATAAAAAAGTGGAATAATATTAAATTATTCAGTCTTGATTATAAGCCAAAATACCAGAGGTCACCTAACGGTAAAATGATTTTTTTATTTAAAAAGACTCAGTAGTTGTTTCTTCCTTAATCTAATACTAAAGTTATTTAGATAAAACTTTCTACCATTTTCTCCCATTTCATTTAATTCAGTTTCTTTCGTTTCTGAAAAATTGATAATTGATGAGGCAATTTTTTTGGTGTCAGAATTTGATATTACAATTCCTGAATTAGAGTCCCTTATTATTTTAGCCCCTTCTCCTTTAATAAGTGCAATAATAGGTTTTCCTAATGCCATATATGATTGCATTTTTGCAGGAACAGTTCTGGAAAAGAGATAATTATCTTTTAATGAAAAAAACATTGCATCAGCCAGTTTAGAATAGCTGGGAACATCAACTATATCTATCTGATTTATAAATTTACATTTATTTAATAAGTTCAAATTATTAAGGTCATTAATTAAATTTTTTTTAAAACTTCCTTCCCCAATAAAAATCCAAAAAATATTTTTATCCTTAAGCTGTTTAATTACATCAACTAAAACATCAAAGCCTTGAGCTTTACCTATGTTACCAGTGTACATTATTGTAAAATGATTATCAGGAATATCAAGATTTACAGCTTTTAAGTTTTTATTATCCTCAATGACAGACTCAGACCAATTTGGAAAATAAATAATTTCTCCATCAAATCTTTTTTTTAATAATCCTTCAAAACCTTTAGAACCAATTAATATTTTATCATAGAAACTATAAATAAACTTTACAGAAAGCTCAAGAGTGTTGAGTACCCATTTTGAGCGAATAATATTTAACACTTTTAGCGTGTCTGGCCATAAATCTAGATCCCATAAAATCTTAGTTGTTTTATGGAAGAAACCATAGATAATTGGATGTATTGCAATTAAAAAAGGGCTAGTATGGTGTACAAATACATAATCATATTTTTTTTTAAAAAAAATTATATAAAAATTAAAAAAGGATGCTGATATAAAGTAGCTTAAATAGCTAAGAATTCGAATAAAATAGTTGCCATTTCCTCTTGGGATCAAGGGTAACCTATTGATTATAATGTTATCATTAATATGTTTTCTAAATAAGGAGTTAACATTATACCTTTTATAAAACTTTCCCCCTGGATAATTTGGAATACATGTAATGACTCTAACATGATAAGGCTCATTAGAAAGCCAATCAACAATTTCATTTATTTTAAATTGTTCTGGATAAAAGTGATTGGTGTAAATTAAAATTCTTTTTGCCAAACTACTCTATTTACGTAATCTATATAAGATGCAATTAATCTTTCTACTTTAAAAGAAACATTTTTAACATTATAATCATTTACAATATTTATGTTTCTTTTTAAACCAGTAGATTGATTTTGCAGAATTTCTATCCCTTGTAGAATTCTTTCTTTCTTTAGACCTGAGATAACAACTGTTGTTTCTTCAACAGCCTCTGGTCTCTCATGAGATTCTCTTAGATTTAAGGCTCTAAAATTAAGGATAGAGGATTCCTCAAATATCGTCCCACTATCAGAAAGGACTACAAATGAGTCTTTTTGAAGGCTACAATAATCGGAGAAGCTTAAGGGTTTAATTAATTGAATTTTACTGTCTAGCTTTATTTTATTGCTTTCAATTTGCTTTTTAGTTCTTGGATGGATTGGGAATATAATTGGATATTTATATTCTTTTGACAAAGAGTTTAAAGATTGAATTAAAGTTTTTAGGTGTTTAACAATATCCACATTTTCTTCTCTGTGGCATGAAACTAAGAAGAATTTATCTTTTTGTAAATTTAATTTATTTAGAATTTTAGAGTTATTAATTTTTAAAATGTTGTCTTCAATAACTTCGAGCATTGGTGAGCCTATTTTAATTATTCTATCAGGGTTTAATCCTTCACGTATTAGGTAGTCCCGAGCTATTGAGCTATATGTCATATTAATATCTGATATGTGGTCAACAATTACCCTATTAGTTTCTTCTGGTACACGTTGGTCAAAGCACCTATTACCAGCTTCAAAATGAAAAATTGGAATTTTTTTCTTTTTTGCAGAAATTACAGACAAGCAACTGTTTGTGTCACCTAAAACAAGAACTGCGTCAGGCTTAATCTCGTCAAGCGCATCATCAATATTAATAAGGATATTGCCAATTGTTTTAGATGGAGAATCTTTTGCAAGGTTTAAAAATTTATTTGGCTTAGGTATATCAAGATCTTTAAAAAAGATTTCATTCAATTCAAAGTCATAGTTCTGTCCAGTATGGATTAAATAGTGGTCAAAAATCTTTGATTTATTAAGTCTTTTGATGATAGAAGATAACCTTATAATTTCAGGCCTCGTTCCAATAATTGTAACTAATTTAATTTTAACTATACTCATCTTGACATAACTAAGTTAAACATTTTCAATGTAGGTATCAGAGGTTTCATCATCATAATGTTCATTAATCCAAAAACAAGTAATTAATTCTTCTTTCCCAATATTGCTTAAACTATGAGTATACCAAATAGGAATGTCAATATATGAAGGGGTTTCTCCATCAAAATAAAGTTCTATTACATCATTTGATAGAACTTCCCTAAGTTTAATTATTGCCTTACCTTTTATAACAGAAAATCTTTCAATTTTTCTTGTATGAAAATGATTACCTCTTATGATATTCTTATTAGTTGTTGAAAAAGATGATTGGCCTCTAGAACTAAACCTTATTAGTTCAGTAAATGACCCTCTATCATCTGTAAAGTTATTATATTTTCTTGGAAAGAATTCTTGATAATTAATATAGGATCGAAAAGTATTAAAAAGACATAAGTCAAAATGTGAATTAATGTCTGGCATAATTCCTTTTTTAATATATTCATCATTAAAGTTGCTAAGTTTCGATAGAACTGTTGTTACTTTTTTAATATATATATTCTCTTTAAAGTTTATTTCTGAATCTGAAATAATTTTTATCAGGTTATCCATTAAATCACCAACATACATTAAAGATATTTCTTTATCATCTTTAATTTTAGGTGTTTTATTTGATATAATTTCAAATGAAAAAGTTGATATAAAAGAATTATAGAAAGGCTTACAAAAGGGTCCAAAAATATTTGGAAGTAATAATCCGTAGAATTTAAAATTTAATTCTTTTGAAAGATTTAAAAATTTTATTCTTGCATCTCTCTTTGCTTCTCCATATAATGTGCCGCTTTTTTCTTGGATTGATGATGAAAAAATAAGTTTACCATTGAATGAACTGTGCCTTAAAGCTTTTAAAAGAGATTCATTTATTAAATTATTTTTATCAAATACTTCTTTCTCATTAATGTCCCTATTTACACCAGCAAAATGAAAAATAATATCATTTTTTAAAATCTTTGAGCCTAAAACAGCTGGATCTTTAAAATCATTTTTTTCTAAAAAATTAGTTTTTAAATCTAGATTAGATGTCTTTAACACTCTTAACAAGTGTTTACCTAAAAATCCTGTATGTCCTGAAATTAAAATTCTCAATTGAGATTAGATTAAATTTAAATCTTTTTTGATTTCAGGTAGCTGTAATAACATTTTTTTCATTTCATTAATATTCAGAATTTCTGTATTATTCGAATTATACTCAGATACAGAATTATTATTATTACCCTCTTTAAAATACTTATTATAATTTAAGTCCCGTACATCAGGTACTATTTTAAAATATTTTTTTAAATCAATTGACATTGACATTTCCTCTTTTGTTACTAAAGTCTCATACATCTTCTCACCATGTCTAATTCCTATAAATTTTATTTTTGACTTTGAGTTATAGATATCAATTATTGCCTTAGCTAAGTTTTCTATGGTAGTTGCAGGAGATTTCTGAACAAATATTTCTCCGTTTTTACCATTTTCAAATGCATACATAACTAAGTTAACAGCATCAGATAGATTCATCATAAACCTTGTCATATTAGGATTAGTTATAGTAATTTGAGAATTATTCTTAGCTTGTTCAATAAATAGGGGAATTACTGAACCTCTAGAAGCCATAACATTACCATATCTAGTTCCGCAAAAAATATTTTTTGAATTTTTAAGATCTCTAGAGTTAGCTACCATTACCTTCTCCATAAGTGCTTTGGACATACCCATAGCATTAATTGGATATGCTGCTTTATCTGTACTTAAGACCACAACTTTTTTTACATTTTTAGCCTTTGCAATTGATAATAGATTATTAGTTCCAAGGATGTTTGTTTTTACTGCTTGTATTGGAAAGAATTCACAAGATGGTACTTGCTTTAATGCTGCTGCATGAAAAATAAAGTCTACTCCATCTAAAACTTTGTTGACTGAATCTTTATCTCTTATGTCTCCTATGTAGAATTTTAATTTTGAAGAATTAATTGAATTTCTGAGGTCATCCTGTTTTTTTTCATCTCTTGAAAAGATTCTAATTTCATTAAATTTCTTATTGTTAATGTATTTTTTAAGAACTGATTTCCCAAAAGAACCTGTACCTCCTGTTATTAGTAAAGTGCTCATTTTTATCGTATAAAAACAAATATATTGATAATATTTATATATACTTGTGGTATCCCTTTATCAATAAGTACCTAAATATTTAACTCCTTTAATAAAATTTTAAATTTTTACTTTTAGGAAGTCATTTTTTTAAAAAAATTAAGAGTGTCTTGAGCATTTGTCTCAAATAAGTAAAGATTTGATAATTTGAAATTAAGAGATGACATTTTGAGACATTTATCTTCTGATAAGTTTTTTATAATCACCTTTTTTATAGATTCAATGTTAGTGCTGTCAAAAAAAATATTTTTACCACTAAGCATATCTCGCATTGGTCTTTTGTCAGATGAAATGATAGGTAGGCCAAATGACATTGCTTCAAGTAAAATAAAAGGTAAGTTTTCGCAAGTTGATGCAAATAAGAACATTGAAGAATTCCTGTAGTATGATTGAACAACTGTATTATCTAATTGACCCATTATATTAATTCTATTTTTTAATTTACTATGGTT
>CESP01165963.1_pt1 | contig 13663 bp, 14 predicted proteins | sample 531211 | NCBI WGS metagenome assembly CESP01 (sample SAMEA2622074, study PRJEB7988) | marine metagenome | biome: marine biome (ENVO:00000447); feature: surface water layer (ENVO:00002042); material: "saline water (ENVO:00002010), including plankton (ENVO:xxxxxxxx)" | depth 5 m | reverse complement strand
TCAGTTCGCACCTTAATAACAATATTTTGATTTTTATCTATTTTTGGACTATCAATCAAATCACAACTAGCAAATAGATTTTTAGCATTTTCTTCTAATTTACTTAATGAATTAGGTGTTAAATTTTTTTTTCTTTTACTTTTAGGCTTACGATGTTCGTATCCTTCAACTCTTTCTTTTTCAATTGTATTCCATATATTCTTTAATTTAGGTTGGACGTGGTTGAACCATTTTTTGTTTCGTGGAACTAATACACATGAATAATCGTGTAAATACCAATATATTTTACAAACAAACTCTAAATTAGTTGATTCATCTAAAGTTTTGTCATACCAAATATCAAATTCTTCTTTTGATATATCAACCGGAGGATATTTATAAACTGGCTGTTCTCCATCATAAAATCTTATAATCATTCCTTTACGTTTGTTTTTAGCTGTTCTTGTAAAACTATCTCCATCGGCCATAAACTCCTGAAAAGTATCATATTGTTTGAATACAGTTTCTAGGAAATCACATTCGTTAAAATCCCATACTTCCATTTGTAACTGCATTTGGATCCAATATTCTTTTTTGGGAATACCCGTAAGCTGTCTAGTAGTGGGATTTTTTACTTCTACCATACGTCCATATCTGTCGTTTCCTTCTTTGATATTTATACCATCTGGAGAAGCAAGTAGATATTTATAATCTTTATGAGCCATACAACCAAATTCACCTACAATAGTATTATAATCAAATTCATAATGCATGATAGATAATGGTTCAAATAAATGACCGTTATGAAATGCCGTAGTAATATTAGTAGATTTAGATAATTTCATATTCATAGGTTTACATTTACTATAAATTAAACTATTTTGCATAGATTGACTATCAATTGCTTTCCAAATATCACTAGCAGATAACCCGCTTCTACGAAATTCAAACCATTCTTTTGACCTTTGTTCTAATTGTGGTGTATTCGTATATTCCGTTAGTAGCTTTTTGACTTTTTTTTTGTTTGGTGGATTAACAATTGTTGTTGTGCTGTATGATCTAAAAGAATTATATTTATAAAAGTAAATTTCTATAGCGTCCCAAACTTGACCTTCAACATCAAAGTCAAATAAATTAATTATATCCCAATATGATTTTTTCACAATATCTAATACTGATTCAAATAATAACTCATCAAAGTGTTTATCACTATACATTTCAATATTATTGTTAATAATTTCATCAATAATATAACAAACACTCTCTTTAAAATCTTCAATATCTTTATTATTTACAACCGTATTAGGAGGTTCTAACTCATCAATAATATCTTTAAGTGGTTGTAAATCGGTCCAATAGACATGTGTCATTTATAATAATATAGTATTTATTCTTTAATATTTTTATCAATTTTGCTTTTTCTTTTTCCGCGTATTTTGGTTGTTTTATTTTTTGAACTATTTGACTTAGGAGTTTTCTTTTCATTTTTTCGTAATGTAAATTTTCTTGATGACTCATTATAAGTAAGTGCAGGAATAGATAATATTTTATTTGTTTTTATACAATAATTAACGTCTTTAGTTTTTTGTAACTTTTTACGTTCCAAACAACTTAACAAATACCGTTTTAATTTTTTTCTTTGTTCTTCATTATAATTCTTATCAAGTGAATAAATACTAACATATTCATTTATTTTTTTTAATTTAGCTCCTTTTCCTAGTTTGGTCCATGGTTTATTTATATTTGCTTCAAGTTCTTTTTCTAAAAAATTTTCAATATTACTTGTATTAGGTGTTGTTTCATAAATTTTAGTATTATTATTTAAAAGCATAGTCTGATATTTTATATTTTTTAATTCAAGACACTCTTCCTTTTTTGATTGTTCAGTCATATTTATATATATTTGTTTTTAAAAGTTTATATCCATTTTTTATAGTATTCTTTTTTAATATATATGAAATCTGTAAAAATAATTGGAAAGCGAAATGTAGACAGTTTTAAGCCAAAAAACGAAAGAAAACGTAAGATACTAGACAAGTTATCTGAAAAAAATATTCTTATTAAAGAGAATCAACATAAATTAGTAAAAAGGTTATGTGCAAATGAAGATTTTTCTGGAAATATTTTTGTAAAAAAAGAATTGGAGAGAAAAATAAAAAGTTATCGTGCACAGGATATCAAAAAACACAAATTAAATGAAGAAAAATTGATAAAAATGGATGAATGTATAGACAAGCTAGTTTTATCTAAGATGAAATGTTATTATTGTATGGAAGATATGCTATTGGTTTATGAAAACGTAAGAGAACCAAAACAGTGGACTTTAGATCGTATTGATAATAGTAAAGGACATATTACTGAAAATGTAGTTATTAGTTGTTTGGATTGTAATTTAAAAAGAAGAACGATGAGTGACAAAAAATTTAAATTTAGCAAGCAAATGAAAATCATTAAAAAAAATTAATATTAAATTATATTATAATGAGTGGAAAAGTTCCAAAACGAGTGTTAACAGAAAGAACAGGAGGTTCTAGAGAGGGTAGTAGAATAGTAAATGGCGTCAGAATGAATGAAGGTGCTGTTATGTTAGGATTAGTAGGAAGTGTAGGTCATAAAAATACATCTTGGACACAATTAAAAAAGCGGTCATTTACTAGTGAATTACAAGTAGAGTGTAAAGAAGGTAAAATTCCTCAATCAACTTGTATTAATATTACAAATAGTATGAAATTATTTTAATTTTATTTAAATTTACCATATAGAGTTCTATGTTGTAAATTACGAATATTTTTGTATCTAGGCATAATTTTGTAATGAAATTTACGCCATAGTTTTTGAAATTTATTAATTCCATTATGTTTAAAACAGAAATCTCTATTTTTGTATCTATACATAATAATTGGATTAATTTCAAAGGTTCTTTCAGGCTCCAGCACTCTTACGTAGTGAATAAAATCTATACAATCAATAGTTCCATCATATATTAGATCTTCCTTGTTGAAAGTGCATAATGCTAAATTTTTTGTATTGAAATAATTAATATAATCTTCTTCACCAGGTTTTATACCGTGTTCTTGTTGACTCCATTTTTCATATATAGCTATAGTTAGTTGTGGTGGATATGTTTCACTTAGGTCTTCCATATTTGATATGATAAATTATTATGTGTTAAAAACGTTTCAATTTTTCCGAAATAACATATAAATGAGTAAAAAGGTACGGTTTGCACAACAATATGAAATTAGTAAATGGGCTCCTAAAAAAAGTGAAGAATTTCAGAAAACATGTAGATTTGAACGTATAGATACAAGAAAAGAAATTATTCCAATTGAAGAAGAATTGGTAATAAAACATGAAACAGATTATGAATTAAATATACGCGAATTAAATAGCAATCGTATGTCAGAACGAGATAAAATAGCTAATCTAGGTAATCCATTTATGGATGGAAATAACTATTTAGAAGATTTAATGGTCCAAGATAATTTTTTAAGACCACAAAACAGCAATATTAATAGTAAATCTAATAAGTATTTAAAAACAGATTAAAATAATAAATTATATGAGTTCAGGATTATCAACGCAAAATGGATTATTATTAAAAAAATTGTTAGAATTTTATAATAAAGATGGAAATATGGAAAAAATATTACCAATAATTAATGGTGAATCAACAGTTTCTTTGAGATTAGTAGATTGGTTTGCTACAAATTATTCTAAGAAATATTATACTGTATATTTGTTAAAAGATGCTTATGGTGTAGAGAAAAGATTTAAAGTTTATATTGATTATAAATTAAAATTAAAGGCCTATAGTAAAAAGCGTTTCGATCCTTTTTGTAGATGGGATAGAATTACTATTCCTTACAAAGGGGATACTGTTATTCAAACAACAATAGGACAATTAAATTTTTTTAAATGGGTATTAGAGTATAAAATTTTAGATTATATTGAAAAAAATTTTAATGAAATAAAAAAAGATCAAGATAATAGAAATAGTACAGCAAAAAATAGGAAGGTTAAAGTCAAACAAACAAGAAAAAAACGCGAGGAACTTTCTATTTCGGCTTCAAAAAGTATTAAAAAGGAACAAGTTGAAATAATTGTTGATTTTAAGTAAATTAATTTTATATAAACTAATTATATATGAAATTAATATTGATTTTAGGAGTTACATTATTAGTTGTTTTATTATGTCAAATATATATGAGTTTGAAAAATAAAGAAGGTTTTAGTAATGAAGCATTAGAAAAAGGAGAACGAGCCTTCTTAAATAAACAATCAGATTATTGGAGTGTCAGAGGTGTTGGAATAGGAGCAGGTATGTTAAAAGCTGATCCAGAGGTAAATAAATGGTTAAAATTTGATGAAAATAAAAACCTACAAAGTTATGTTCCAACAATAGGAGGTTCTCAAAGTGAAATGGATAAAAAACTTACAAAATGTAGAGTTTTAACTAGTTGTGATCAATTAGAAGAAGGAGATCAAGGAGATTGTGGTTATTGTGCATATGATAAAGAATTTAGATATGGTGGAAAGGATGGACCAGATCCAGATGTTTGTCCCAAAGAAGCTTGGAGTAATAATAGGGAAAAATGCAAAGAATTACGTGAAAAAGATATTTGTTCTAATATAAAAAGCTGTGGAGATTTATATGGAGAAGCAGCGGATATTTGTGGATTTTGTCCAACTACAGGAACAGGTATGGTAAAAAAAGAAGTAGGTGGTAAACTAGTGCCAAAATATAGTGATGATGTATGTGGTGGTGATGGATATGGTTTATTATCTGCTGAAAAATGTGGGCAATTTTTGAAAGACCATCCTTGTATTACTCCGTATTATCTATCTGGACCTCATAGTTCCGCTTGTGTTAGTAAATTATGGAAAAATTCAAATTGCACCAATACAGTATTATATGGAAAAACTCCAGAACAATTGGGAAAATCAATAAGAATGTCTTATAAAAAGGCTGGAGAAATAATGCAAGAAACAAATACAAAAACCAGAGATAATAATTATCAAACAGCTATAGACAATAGCGATTTATGTTTTGGAAATCATGATAATGTTGATCCGTGTGACCCTAAATTTAACCGTGATGGAGTTCCCCACCCAGAGTGTTTAAAGAAAATTATTTTAGAAGAAGGAGGAGATCCAAATGGAACAGGATTTAAAAAAATAAGTCAAGGGGTTAGAGGAGCTAAATCTCATGTAAGAGATGTAAGTAAATATAGTAAATCAGCACCAGCTTGGGATATTCCTTCTTATAATTATCCAAATAGTGATACAACTAATTCTATTGACTATAAATCAACTATCAAAAGAGTAGTTGGTTTAATGACCGGTGCTAGTGATTATGGAACTCGTGCTAATACTTCCATGATTTGTTTGGGAACATCTCCACCTCCTCCACCAGCAATTACTCCTGGTTGCACAGTAACAAAATTATTATTTCCATTACGTTATGAAGGAGTTGTTACTAAGTTAAATGGACAGTCTTGTTTTATAATGTGGACTAATTTTACTAATATTGGAAATAATTCAGTAGTTCATTTGGGACAAACTGTAAATTCTAAAGAAAAAGTAGAAAGATCAACAAAATCTAGAGAACAACAAGCAGAAGGTTGGGGATGGCCTGGTATCAATCCTACAGGAAGCACTAGTTTAAAAACCACATATAATAAAGCACAATTATCTATTAAAGAAGCTTGTGGTGATATTAAATCTGGTTGTAAGAGAACGTGTAAAGAAGCTATTGCAGATGTTTTATATAGATTTCCTCCACCTAGAGACTGTATAGTTGGTGACTGGACAGCATATAGCACATGCACCAAAACTTGTGGAGGTGGTTCTCAATATAGCACAAGACCTATTTTATATCCAGCTAAATTTGGAGGAAGACCATGCCCTCCTACTAAAAAATATAGAGCATGTGCTCAGAAACCTTGTTTGAATCCAAATTTTATTAAATAATCTATTAATATGTTTCAAATAAAATAACATATTAATATAAGTATGAAGTTAATTGAAATTGGTAAAGGAATTTTAGCTGTTACTATTAGCGTATTAGTATTTCACTCAATAGGATTATTACCTAATAGATTTTGGAATATATTAGCAACACTAGGTGTAATGGTTATATATGTAAAAAATAATAATGATGTTGAAGGTTTTTTAATTTATTCCTTTTTTTTCTTAGCTATTTTAGGCTTATTAGGAATTTTTGATGCTACATTTAATGGAAGGAAAGAAGGATTTTATGTTAGTGCTATGAAAAAAATTAGTGATAATTTAACGGCAAAACAGTGTCAGGATGCTTGTGAAGCTGACAGAGAATGTAAATATTCAGTAATGCCTTTAAATACCAGCGAAGCTTTTCCTCCAAAAGAAAATAAATGTTGGAATTCATATGGTCTAAAACAAAGTAAATTTGGAAATTCAGGAAGCGGATATGACGTTTGGTTAAATAAAAAATATAAGGAACCTATTGTAATTAATAGAACATTTGCTTGGCCATCTTATAATGTCGGGCGAGGAAGTTTTTCTTCAGGAACAGTTGTTCAAACTACAGGAAGTTCTTATGATAATAGGTTAATTCGTTATGAACGGTTTTCACCTATGTATGCAAAAAGATTAAATTTTTCAGCGGTTATGAAGGATCAAGGTTGGGGAAATCCAACTTGGGGTATTTACATAAGATTAGAGGGAATGAATGGTGAAACAGTATATCAAACTGTTTTAAAAGCTCCTCGTTCTATAAGAAGAGTTACTAGGAGACGATGCAGAAGGTATAGTTGTGGTAGATATTGGAATTGGGCTTTTTGGAGTGGTGGTTTTTGGAAAACTAGATATTGTACTCGATGTAGTTATTATACTCAATCGATTGCTGGTCCCATGATTCCAGTTTCAAATTATATTCCAAATTTACCAAATAAGAAAGTAGCAGCTGTAAGAATTTGGGCTCAAACAAGAGGAATGGGACATAGTTTAATGGGCTCTAAAGTAAGTTATAGTTTAACGGCATATCCTTCTTAATTATTGTTTTATGTAAAATAAAATAATAATTAAATATATACAAATGAAATTAAATTTAGGCTATATTGTAATAGGTATTTTTATAATAATATTAGCATTAATATGTTTTACAAAAAAATCAGTTTATGAGGGATTAGATAATGTTTCATTAATTAATGCTGCTGAAACACGACAAAAAGACTATTTAAAAAATCAGGATAAATACTGGGATAATCGTAAATTTCCTCAAACCGCTCCTGGATTGTCTGGAGATGTAAAATTTAAAAAACTAGATGCTTCAAACCAAAATTTACTAAATACGAATCCATCTGCTAGTGTTAAAAAAACTGAACTTGCAAAAAAAATAGAAAAATGTAAGATTATAAATAAAACCCTAGATTGTGACCAAATAACAGTAGATGGTGGATGTGGATATTGTTGGGAAACAAATAAGATTTTATATGGAGATGCAAATGGACCAACAGCGGATGTTTGTGGTAAAAATTGGGTAAAACCTGGTCCAGAGGCAGCATTTCAGTGTAATAAGAAAAAAGAACAGACAATATGTAATGGTATGAAAGATTGTGGAGATACCGGAGGAGAAAAAAGTATATGTGGTTGGTGTCCTACAAAGGCAAAAGGAATTGTAAAAAAAAATCTTATAGGTGGAGGTTTTACAAATAAATATAAAGAGGACAAATGTAATTGGAAAGAAGAAATAGCAGCAGGAGGAGATGATAGATTTAAAAATGATAATACATTCAAAGGAGATTTAATAGTTGGCCCAGAGGCATGTAGAAAATTTGAACAAAAATTTCCTTGTCTAACTCCTACTTGGAAAACAGGCCCTCATTCACAGGACTGTTTGAATAGTTTATGGTCAAGATCTGGATGTAACGGAAATTTGAATGATAGAGTAAGTGATCAAGAAGATTATAAATGGTGGAATTCTCATTCTTACATACTGGCTGGTGATAATATGAAACAATATCCTACATATGCTAATACAGGTAAAGATTATAAGAAATCTGATCAATATACACAAAAGTGTTATGGAAAACCAGTAGATCCTTGTGAGACACGTTTTAATCCAAGACCTATTAAATGTTCTACTAAAATATTTAAAGAACAGGGTTGTGAAACTAGTGGTAAATACTATCCAGAAAATTCACAAAACTGGTTGTTTTCATCATCAGATTGGAAGAGAGGTATTATTGAATCTAGTTATTGGTCTAATAACACACTAGCTTCAAAGGTAAGACAATTAAGAAATACTATTAACAAGAATGCTACAACACCTAAAAATAATTTTGATAGTTATCTTGAAAGTAGCGAACAGTGTTATGGAACAAAACCAAGTATTCCGTGGAATAAACCGTGTTGGATTGATTTTGTTCAAATGATGACTGTAACGGAATATATTAAGTTTGAAAATAATGCTTTAAATTTTTCTGGAAATAGTGGTGGAGGATTTAAATCTATACTACCAATAACAAATAATAACCAAACTTGGAAAAAGGGTATGGCGTGGAAACCTGGATATATTTTAACAAAAGAAATGTACGAAATTGAATATTTTCCTTTTTGGAACTTTGTAAAAACTAATAAAGAAGTATGGAACTCTAGATGGTCTGATTTCAAAAAAGCTTGTTTAGGTGTTCCAGGAACTAAATTAGGTGGAGACCCTGTTAATGCTTCATGGAAAGGTTGGAATGATAATTTACGAAATGAGCCAGAAGGACAAGGAGATTGCGATAGAGATAGTGATTGTGCTGGAAATTTAAAATGTGCACAAGACCCATATTCATTACCAGGTATAAATAGTAATGGTTTATTTGGAGGTGGAAGAGATTTTTGTTATGATCCTTCAAAATATGGATTACCTGGAAATGGAGATTATTTACTTTTTATAGAAGGTTCTCCTTTTATATCTAGTATGCCTAGTAAATCTAATTTATCTTCTGCTAATAATAGCGGTCGTTTCTTTAAGGCTGGTAATAATTTTATACTTACAAAACAATCTTATTTAAATGAAAATTTTCCATATTGGAAATTAATTAGAGTGGCTAAATCAAATTAAATAAAAAAATAATAAAGAAAAATTAATTATTTAAAATAATAAATAATTAATAATGGGAAATACAACATCAACAAGAAAAGTTAATTTTGAGGACGTCCAGTATAGTATGAAAAATAAAAATAAGTTTTTATTAATAAACACTTTAAATACCTCAAGACAAGATGTATTAATAAAGAATACAGTTCCTGTAAGCAAGGAAGAAGAACTTATAAATCAATTAATAAAATCAAATCAAAATATAAATATAATTGTATATGATGAAAATGCCAATGCTCCAAATTTAATGAAAAAATATGAGCAATTAATAGGTTTAGGATTTATAAATGTATTTATATATCCAGGAGGATTATTTGAATGGTTATTATTACAAGATATATATGGATATGATAATTTTCCAACTAGTAGTCAAGAAAGAGATATATTAAAATTTAAAGGTAAATCTGTTTTTAATAACTATTATTTAACAAATAATATAGATTAACCAGTTACTAGAGTATATAAATATTCATCATATAAAACATCATCATAAAATTTAATCTTTCTACTGTTTGTTTTTATAAAAGTTTTTATAGCCATGTCCCAATTATCAGGAATAGCATTTATGAATTCTGTATTACCATTTAATTTCAATACAGGAATGGAACTATCATTAAGCCATTTTTCATGATATAAATGACACTGTTTTAGATAATTTAATGGTATATCCTCTCCTTTTCTATTTCTAATTTTTACTCGTTCCAAAGATTTACTTGGTTCTGCACCTACGTATATTATTCCTGAAAAAGGAAAGTCCTTTACAAATTCATCAAACCATTTTTTATAAATTTGTATTTCAATATCGTTCATAGTTCCATTATCGTGTAACATTTTTGCGAAAACGTATTTATCTGTATAGACAGATCTTTCACAAATAATAATAGTATTGTCTTCACAAGTATTCATAATTTCTCTTATTTGATGAACTCTTGATATATAAGCCATCATTTGAAATGGAAAAGCAAACTTACTTTGATTTTCATAATAACTTTCTATAACATTTTTACCATTTTTATCTTTTATACTTTCCCAAATATCAACAGGTTCAGGTAAGTAGACTATTTTTTTATTTACAAATTCCTTGTATTTTTGTTTCATTAGTTTGATAAGTGTGGATTTTCCACTTCCTATATTTCCATCTACTGTAAATATATACATCTGGATATATTAAGTTAAGGAGTGATTTTTTTAATTCAATTTATATTTATATATAAAATTGAATTAGAAATAATTAAGTTATATAGTATTACAATCATGGACCTTACACAGCAAAAACTAGTTAAAAGTGAATGGGAGTTCTTGGAAGTGCCTGTAGATTCCAAGGAAAAAAATATATTAAATATTATTTATAACTCATATGGAAATACTGGTTATTCTCAAAACGATTCTATGAGTCTTTTGGGATTTATGAAAATAGGAAGTGAAGATGACTCATTCCATTATTACTTATATGAACAGTATTTTAAATCATTATGTAAAAAAATTATTAAAAATTTTGATTTACCTATAAAAATTAATAAACAATCAAAGAAAAAGAAAACTATTAAGAAGGCAGATATTATACGAATAAATAGTTTATCTAGAAAGATTGAAGATGTGCGAAATCTTATATTTGAGTTTATATTGATTCAAAATATTTATCAGTTCTTCAATGAGGATTTCAATAGTAAGAATTATTATAGTCTAGGTCAGCTTATGAAAAATAATATTTCATATACTAATAAATACGTCTTATATTTTGTAAATGAAGTAATTATTCTTTACAAATGTAAAGTTTCAAAAAAGAAGTTAATAAAAAACGCTTTAAGTCATATAGAGAAAAACACAGATTTATTTAAATTTGCAGATATGAAACTGTATTCTCATCAGGCTGATTTATTTGAGGCTACCTATAGAGAAGGTGCAAAGCTTATACTTTATCAAGCTCCTACAGGCACCGGGAAAACTATGTCTCCAGTAGGATTAGCAAAAGGAAATAAAATTATCTTTACTTGTGCTGCAAAACATATTGGTCTTCAATTAGCCAAAGCTTTAATTAGCATGGAAATACCTATAGCAATTGCTTTTGGTTGTCTTGACTCAGGAGATATAAGACTTCATTATTTTGCTGCAAAAGATTATGTTAAGAATCGAAGAACAGGTGGAATTTTTAGAGTAGATAATAGTAATGGTGAAAAAGTCCAAGTAATTATTACGGATATTCAATCATATTTACCTGCTATGAATTATATGCTTGCTTTTAATGAACCAAGTGATATTATTTGGTATTGGGATGAACCAACAATTACATTAGATTATGAAGATCATCCATTTCATGAAATTTTACAAAAAAATTGGAAACAAAGTGAAATTCCAAATGTAGTATTATCCTCAGCTACATTACCTAATAAACAGGATATTATGCCTATGACTGCTTACTTTAATCGTAAATTTAATAGTAATAACGTTCAAGAAATAATTAGTTATGAATGTAAGAAATCAATACCAATCTTAGATGCTACTGGTAATATAGTAATGCCTCACTTCTTATTTAAAAAATTTAAAAAACTCAAAAAATGTGCTAGACATATTGAAAAGAATAAAACAATATTGCGTCATATAGATGTAAATGAAATGATAAAATTTATATTGTATGTAAATAAAAAGAAATATGTTGATAATCAGTATTTATTGGAAAACTATTTTGAAAATTTTGAGGATATTGAAATAATTAGTTTGAAAATATACTATTTGAGACTTTTATCATTAGTAAAAGATAAGTGGAATGATATTTATAAATATTTTCAAGAAAAGAACAGAAAAATGTATGACTCTGTTATTAAAATAACTACAAACGATGCTTATAGTTTAACTGAAGGACCTACTATATTCTTAACTCAAGATGTTAAAAAAACAGCTATGTTTTATTTACGAGTAAGTAATATTCCAGAGGAGGAATTAGACGAGATACTTAAAATTATGACAGAAAATGAAGAATATATGTTAGAATTAGAAGAAGTAGAAAAAATGGAGGAGCAACGAAAAGATAAGATTGGTAGCGAAACATTAGCAAAGGATCATTCTAAAAATTTAAAATCAGATGAATTTAAAATTTATCAAGCATATTTGAAACGAGTTGCATACTTAAAGGCTAAAATACAAACAATTGAGTTAAGTAGTAAATATATACCAAATAGCGAAGCTCATATTAGAGAATGGTCTAAGATGAAAAACACTAAAAAATCATTTAGCAGTGATATAGAAGACAGCATAGTCGAGAAGATAATGTATTTAAATATAGAAAAAGAATGGAAAATTCTATTATTGATGGGAATTGGTGTATTTGTTAAGCATGAAAACAAGGAGTATATGGATATTATGAAAAAGTTAGCAGAAGAGCAAAAGTTGTATTTGATTATTGCTTCTAGTGATTATATTTATGGAACGAATTATCAATTCTGTCACGGCTATTTGAGTAAAGATCTAATAAACATGACTCAGGAAAAAATGATACAAGCATTTGGACGTGTTGGTCGAAAAGGTGCACAAAGTGATTACACATTACGAATTAGAGATGATGCATTAATTGAAAAATTATATACAAAAGAGGAAAATAAACCAGAAGTGCGAAATATGAACAGATTGTTTACATAATTATCTTACACTATAATATAATGAATAAAAAACATTTTTTATTTGGTATTTTAGCTATCGTATTCTTATTTTTTATTTTTACCTTTGTAAGAGCACGCACAATTCCTGCTCATACACATCATCATCGTAGGAATCGATTGATAGGAGGTTGTAGAGGCACGCGTTATGGTTGTTGTCCTGATAGTAGAACAGCTTGTAATTCAGATTGTAGTAATTGTTAAACACCATATCCTAGTGAAGAATTAGCAATTGCGAAATATAAGATTTTTTTTGTTTCTTTAATATTTTCCTTTTTTAACATTTTCTTTTTTGATTTTGGTGATAAAGGCACACATATTCTACAATAAGGACATTTTCTTGGAAATTTTGGATTTAAATTACAATCCATACACCATTTATGCTTACAAGGAGATATATAAAATTTATTTTTTTTTTGAAAACAAATAAGACACTCTTCCATTATAGATAATATATATATTAGTTTTATATATATTATTTAATTTCTAATATTTTCCATTTGCGGAAATGACCTTTACAATATGCTAATGCTACTTTTGTTAATTTTGATTTATATGGCACTAAATATTGTTTTAAATAATTGACATGTATGGATGTAATAGGCTCATTATATTGATATAAAAAAGAAATATGCGCATTTTTTGGATACCATTGTGGTTTGTTTTCAATAGGTTTTAAATTGTAATATAAAGCCCAGAAATCATCTTCTATTGATACTTGTGCTTTGTCTAATTCTATTTCAATTTTTTTTGGATCTATAGCTAAATATAATCTTAATGCGTCTGAGTATGTTAAACTGTGTTTAATTGTAACGTGAGGTGTAAAGCCATTTGTAAATCTATGCCATGGACCATTTTCTGGAATATACCAAACACAATATCCAAAATCTTTCATATATAATGC
>CESP01038776.1_pt1 | contig 13709 bp, 10 predicted proteins | sample 531211 | NCBI WGS metagenome assembly CESP01 (sample SAMEA2622074, study PRJEB7988) | marine metagenome | biome: marine biome (ENVO:00000447); feature: surface water layer (ENVO:00002042); material: "saline water (ENVO:00002010), including plankton (ENVO:xxxxxxxx)" | depth 5 m | reverse complement strand
CGGATAATTCTGATTCCACGGTGGGCAAGGGCAGCAGCATAACCAACTGAATCAAGAGTGGCACCACCGCCAATTGCTAAAACATAGCTTCTTCTGTCTAAATCATCAATATTGAAGGAATTCCACATTTCTTCAATGATTCGGTTATTCATTTTGGAGTTTTCTCCCCCGGGAGTTGGGTGAAAGCCTTTGTAATCAATCGATGCTGAGTTGGCCAAAAGATTATCAATGGATTCAACTTTCTCGGGAGAAAATTTCAAAACCCCGGAGTCGATCCAAGCCTGAACTTTAGGCAAAGTTTCGTTAGACCGTTCAAATAAATCTTCCAAGATGCCAAAATCGCTTGAAAATAAATTTTGACTCGAGCGAAGTCTGATTGTGAATGGCACATTGAAGTTGACATTTTTCGAGGGTAGGGATTTTGGATGGCTATCATCACAAAAGAGGAGCGTGTTATCTTGAGTTGTATTATTCACAACATTAAAACGAATAAAGAATATTAAAAGTTTAACACAGGACTCAGAAGTAAGTAAAGTTTATGTAAGCAGATAAGTCAGGTTATACCTTAACTGACATCAAACTTTTTTGTACTGTCACAACGGGGTCTCTTAAAAATTTACACTCCTGGACATCAGGAAAAAATATTGCCATTAATTAAATTTTTAGAACAACATTAGTTAAATTTAACCATATCCCCTATGAACCTTCCATCATAAGACACAATAAATGAAATACTTGGTACATTTAGTATTGAGTCTGTTCGGCAGTGCCTCTCTGTTTGGTTCTCATCCAGTCAAATTTGAAATGCAGTTGCTGGCCGTGGATGCAAACGAAGGAGTTGCGATTGCGGATTATGACAAGGACGGCAAGCTTGACATCTCTGCCGGTCGTAATTGGTACCGGAATCCCGGAAAGTTCGGAGCCTGGGTTCCGAGGCCCTTGCGCATGATTGAAGATAGGAATGGCTACGCCCACTCCAATGGCGAACATGCTTACGATGTCGATGGAGATGGGTGGGTCGATGTCGTGTCCAATAGCTTTTGGCTTCCCGAAGTAAATTGGTACCGGAATCCCGGGGAGAAAGGTCTAAAGTGGGGCCGGTTATGGGAGCAGAACCTTTTGATCGATACCGAGCAGAAGACTAATGAACTCTGCCAATTTCTAGATATTGACGGGGACGGTAAGCCTGAATGGATTGCCAACCAGTGGAACAAGAAGGCGCCCATGAAGGTCTGGTATCAGGGTAATAAGGGGGAATTTAAAGGTCATACGATTGGATCACAAAGTGGGCATGGGATCGGATTTGGGGATCTAAATAACGACGGGCGAAGTGACATCGTCATCGGTACGGGGTGGTACGAAAGACCCGAGGGCGATCCCTATGCCGGTCCATGGAAGTTTCACCCAAGTTGGATCAAGAGCCTGTCTTGCCCGGTATTGATTCGGGATGTCAATGGCGATGGCAAGAGCGATCTGCTTTGGGGCAATGGGCATGATTACGGCGTCTTTGCATGGCTTGGCAAGGGCTTCGATAATGACGGCAACTTCCTTTATGATGAAATCAAAATCGATGATTCTTTCAGTCAGGCCCACGCTCTTCATTTTGCGGACCTGAACGGCGACGGTGCTGACGAACTGATCACCGGTAAGCGTGTTTACGGGCACAACGGTCGGGACCCGGGTGCCGACGATGTCCCGGTCGTCATGTACTACACTTGGGATGAAAAGTTCAAGAATTTCGGTAAGTATGTCGCGGCCAAGGGAGCAGGTATCGGACTCCACATTGTCACTGCCGACCTCGATTCCGATGGGGATCTCGAGATCGTGGTTCCTGGCAAGGAAGGTACCCAGATTCTTTGGAATCAGCACAAATAAGAAGCCTTTTTTCTGCCCGAAGACCTGGAGCGAAAACGAGTTTTATTTCCCTTGTTTCGTTTTCCTCGTGACTAGACCCTATGCACATCGTTAGGTTTGAGGGGGAAATGGAACGACAAACACGACATTTCAGCGATACCTTTTGGACGGCCTTATGCCTGCTTTTGAGTACCCCTTGTAACCTTAAGATATACGCTTTGCCCGAGTCCGGTAAACCCAATATCCTGCTCATACTTGCGGATGACTTAAGCTGGTTTGACCTGGGCTGTTACGGAAGCAAGGATGTTAACACTCCGAACATCGACAAGCTTGCCCGTGAGGGCATGACCTTCTCGAATGCCTACACTGCGACTGCCATGTGTGCTCCTAGCAGGCAGCAATTGTACACGGGTTTATTTCCGGTCCGCAGCGGAGCGATGGCCAATCACTCATCGGTCAAACCGGGGACAAAGAGTATGGTTCATCACCTTGGTGAACTTGGTTATCAAGTTTCCCTGTCCGGGAAGGAACATTTTGGACCACCGGCATCCTTCCCCTTTGAAAGAAGAGAGGGCCTGACTATTCCATCCGGACCAAAACCCTTTTGCCTAGTACATGCGTCCAGAAAACCGCATGACGGATGGCCAGATGCCAAAGGGTATGACCCCGATGAAATCACTGTCGCTCCCTACCTGGTTGACAACCGGGAAACCCGAACGGCCTTGTCCCGGTATTTTACTGAAATTACGCAATTGGATCAGGATGTAAAAACCTTATTGGACGACTTGAAAACCAAGGGAAAAGCGGAGAACACGGTGGTGATTTTCACCAGTGAGCAAGGCTCTGCCTTTTATGGGGGGAAATGGACCTGCTACGACCGGGGCTTGAAAACCGCATTCATCGTGAAGTGGCCCGGCCTCATTAAGCGAGGAAGCAAAAGTGATGCCCTGATTCAGTATGTGGATTTGGTTCCAACCTTAGTGGAGATTGCCGGAGGAAATTCCACCCAAGTGGATACCGGAAGGAAAGGGGCACCCGGAGGAAGGAATGGGTTTGACGGCAAGAGTTTTCTGGAGGTCCTCCGGGGAGAGAGAAGGAAGCATAACTCCCATGTCTATGGCATTCATACCATGCAAGGTGCCTGGATTGGTGGGCCATACCCCATTCGTTCCATTCGGGATGAGCGGTATAAATATATTTGGAACCCCATGCACGAAGGTGGTTTTGTCAATTTTAACAACATTGGGAATCGATTGCAGTGCTGGCAAAGCTGGCTTCGGGATGCAAAAACCGATCCGGAGGCCGCAGAAATCGTAAGGCGCTGGGTCAAACGACCGGAGATCGAATTTTATGATACGGAAAAAGATCCTTATGAACTCTCCAACTTGGCAAAAGATCCCAGGTATGCGAAGTTGATTATCCACCTGAAAAAGAAGCTGGAAAGCTGGATGGCTCAACAAGGAGACCTCGGGATTGAGACCGAACTGAGCAACCCCAAAAGCAGCAAGGAAGCTCAGTGGAAACCCAGACTGAAAAAATATTACAAAGCGAATAAAGTAGCCTACGACCAGATCTTTAGTAGAAGGAACTTGCAATGAAATCCAATCAAACTCGCACCTGTTTCTTTCTTTTGATCATCTTATCCGCTTTGGTTTCCTTGGCCCTAGCAAAGATGGACATGCCCAATGTACTATTCATTGCCGCCGATGATCTGCGTCCAGAATTGGGATGTTACGGGGTGGATTTAGCCATCACGCCCAACTTGGATGCCTTGGCTAAGGATGGACTGCTCTTCAATCGTGCTTATTGCCAGCAAGCGATCTGCAGTCCTTCCCGGGCAAGCCTTATGACCGGTTCTAGACCGGATACGCTTGGAGTGATTGAAAACTACACCTATTTTCGGGACGCTAATCCAGAGGTTGTAACCCTTCCGCAATACCTGATTACCCAGGGCTATGAAACCGCATACTGCGGCAAGATTTATCATGGTCGCTTTACCGATCACGAGAAATCCTGGAGTTGGAATTCGGTCCAGAATATCCCAGGACTTCCCAAGCCTCTTCCCTATGCACTTCGAGAAAATCTTGAGATCCGGAAACGCAACCGGGAGGATGCTGCCCGGAAATACAGTCCGGAAGCACGAGGTGGCCTCGGTAACGGCCCGGCATATGAGGCCGGAGAGGTATCCGATCACTACTACTCCGACGGATATGATACTCAACGAGCCATTGCTACCATGAAGGAAATGGTCGCCAAAAGCGACAAGCCCTTCTTCCTCGGGCTGGGGTTCAAGAAGCCGCATCTTAATTGGGTGGCCCCCAAACGGTACTGGGATCTTTATGACCCTTCGGAAATTAAATTTGCCGAGCATGCTAGGGCTCCTGAGAATGGTGCTGCCATGGGCTTGCATGCCTCCTTCGAATTACGGGTTCGGCACGGCATTCCCAAGGACGGTCCTATTGGCCCCGAGCTATCCCGGACGCTTCTGCATTCGTACCTCGCCTGTACCAGTTATATCGACGCTCAAGTTGGGCTTATGATCCAGGCCCTCGAAGAGGCCGGCCTTCGGGAAAAAACCTTGATCATCTTCTGGGGGGACCACGGTTGGCACCTTGGGGATATGGGAGTATGGGGCAAGGCGACAAACTATGAGATCGCCACACGTGTCCCGCTCATCATCTGGACGCCAGGCACGCCGGATAAAAACCGGGGTAAGAAGACCAACGCCCTTGTCGAGCTCATCGATATCTATCCAACCCTTTGCGACTTGATTGGTTTGGAACTGCCGAATCACCTCGAAGGCACAAGCTTTGCACCTCTCTTGGACAAGCCGAATCGGCGATGGAAAAAAGCTGCCTTCAGCCAGTACCCAAACCCCGCCCTTCGGGAGTGGGCCGCTAACCCGCTGTCAAAAGGTGCCCGTGAGACTTTTTTCGGTCCGCTCATTGAAAAAGTGGAGAAGCGCATCATAGCCCAGCAAGGGGATAAATGGGATCGGGATCTTTTCGAGGACGACTTGATGGGATACGCCATGCGGACGGACCGCTACCGCCTCGTATTGTGGAAGGATTACACGAATCCATCTACTGATCCCCTTTTCGTTGAGCTCTACGATCACCAGAGTGATCCCCATGAAACCCGAAACATCGCGGATCTTCAGCCTGGAATAGTAAAGAAGTTAACCACTCAATTCAATCAAGGTTGGCAAGGAAACCTTCCCGAAAGAATCAACAAGAAATGAACAGTGTACATGTCAACCCTGCTTATGCAGGAAAAAACAAAGAGTATAACTATGTTTAGTAGCCCGGAAAATTGATTTTGAAATTTAAGATGTCATTCAATCGGATCAATAAGAGTATACGGGTTTGAAAAAGCTAGAAGATAAGGTTTGGAGAGTTTGCAAAAGAGTTCTCTGTTTACATGACTGGCATATTAAATAGAGTTATACCTTTAACTTATGAATTGCATCCCCAAAGCAAAAAGTTGTGTCTCACATAGTTGGTTGGACTCCCTTGCGATCAGCATGTCAGTCATTTGTGCCGTTCATTGTTTGTTGACTCCTGTCCTTCTTTCTTTGCTTCCCATTATCTCAACCACCTTTTGGGTGCATGAAAATTTTCATCTTTGGATGGTCTTTTTAGTGGTGCCCACAACTTCTATCGCAGTATTTATGGGTTGCCGTAAGCATAAGGACAAAGGGGTCGCATTATTGAGCATCACTGGATTGGCTTTCATTTTATTTATCGCGATCTATCAATACTCTTTTTATGCTGGTAATCCAGGTGCCGATTGCGTGATTTGTCCCTCCTGCTCCCAACTTGGATTTGGTAATGCTTTTAATGTTACCACCATTCTCAACTCTTTGGGAGGGTTATGCTTAGCCAGTGCTCATTTTCGTAATTACAAACTTTGCCGAAGAGCAGACTGCGACCATAACTAGTTGCCTTGGTGCTTAATGCTCGAATAGAAAGCGAAAGCTTTCTTCGGGGAACGGCGTATAGAAATTGAATAGATTTTACTTTTCCAAATGAAAAATAATTTTGGTCATTTAATCGAACATGCCGAACCGGACGAATTTTCCCGTTGGGAGAAGGTGGATCTGGAAATATGTGCTTTTACGGATTTAGGCTTTAAAGTGGCGATTAATGATGAGTATACCGGTTTGGTGTATGCCAATCAGGTTTATGAGCACTACCAAGAGGGGCAAAAACTAAAAGGCTATATTGCTGGGGTTCGGGATGATGGGCGGATTGATGTTTCCCTTCAACCGGACAAAGGCAGGCATGTGCATTCGACTTTCGATAAAATCCTCGATCACCTCAAGGCGGTCGGAGGAAAATCCGAATTTGGAGATAAAAGCTCTCCCGAAGATATAAAAAAGGAATTTCAGGTAAGTAAAAAAGTCTTCAAACAGGCGATCGGTGGGCTTTATAAACAGGGTAAGATCAGGATCACCAAAGAGGGTATCGATCTGGTTTGATAAAGCATCCTAAAATCAAAGACATGAACATAAGAATGATTACGCTGGTTTGTGCGGTCGTGGCAGTTTTACAGATCACTCCGCATTATGGGGAAGAAAGTATCGATAATACAGACCCCTGGGTTGGATGGCACCGACCAGTTGATGCCAATGTCTTCATCACCACGAAAGGGAATAATCACGACTCTGTATTGTTTGTGGAAGCGGAATTGGAGTACCCCTACCACCTGATCATCAGCCACACACCTCAACACGCCCACCTTTGGCGGACCAAGAAGTTTTCCTGGACGAGTGAAGATTGGGAGCTGGTTTCTGACAAGTATGAGATCGGTAAACATTACGAATATGATGACGGTGTCAAAGTCGATGGTACCTACTACCTCTACGAGGAAGGAAAAGTGTATACCTTTTCCGGTCCTATTGAAAAAGCCAGTGGGAAGTGGAAGGCAGCGGGTAGTTTTCCCCATAAAAAATGCGATGACATCGGGGTTTATTATGAAGAAGGACTTTTTCATATTTTTGGGGAGCACGGCAATTTCCCTCATGGTCCGGATGGTACCAGCCTTGCTCATTTTACTTCCAAAACTGGTCTGGGTGACTGGGAAATGGTAAGCCCCAAAGCGGTCGATCCTAATCCTGATGGCGGAAACAAGTATGGGGTGGGGGATGCCACGATCGCTAAGATCCAGGGAAGCTATTACCTTTTCTGCGATCGCGAATCCAAGGGTAGTCCGTACAAGGTGACCGCATGGCGTTCAAGCAGCCTGAGTAAACCTTTTCAATTTCTGGGTCTGGCGATTACTCCTCGCAACAAAGAAGTGGATGACTGGGATAACTATCGGATTCAGGATCCTGACATTGCCTATATTCCAGAACTGAAACGTTACATCATGACCTGCAACATGATGGATACGGATGGCAATCCAGGGGGAAATTTTTCCGGATCCGGTTTGAGAGGAAGTGCCACGCGGGTGATCGGAGTGTTTTATTCGGATAAGAAGTTGAGAGGGATTGGGAAATAAAACTTGTTAAAGTCGATTTTTCTGACTCTACTTTTACTTCCCTTCACTCTTACTCATGATTAAAAAAATCGCTCTCTTTCTTTTTGTCACGCTCTCCGCCAGCCTGAGTGCCGCGGACCGACCGAATATTCTTTGGATCTACCTGGAGGATGTCAGTGGATGGTTCAGTTGCTATGGGGATAAAGTCATCAAAACTCCCCACATTGATTCCCTCGCCGAAAGTGGAATCCGATTTAATCGATTCTACACCTCGGCAGGTGTATGCTCAGCGATGCGCTCGGGTACCATTCTCGGAATGATGCAGACAAGCGTTGGAGCTCACCAACACCGCAGTTGCCGGGCCACTTTCCGGGGCCAAGATATGGGCGAGTATGACAAGAATGTTCTTCCTAAGGGGGTGCAATTAGTGCCTAAGATTTTTCGGGATGCGGGTTACTACTCCTTTAACGAGGGTACGGGCAAGGATGACTTCAACTTCGAATTTGATCAAGCTGAGTTGTACGATCATAGCAGCGGTGGCTGGAATTTCAAGGGGGCCAAGGATGGCTCAGAATGGACCGGTTGTCCAAAGGGAAAGCCGTTTTTCGGACAGATTCAAATCTCCGGTGGGAAGTCAGGTGGTCGGGTTAAGAGTATTGGCACGCTTACCCCACGCGACCAAGTTCCGGTTCCTCCCTATTATCCGGATATTCCCGAAGTGAGGGAGGAGATCGCCCATCACTACGACTGCCTGCTTTTCACCGATGATCAGGTGGGGCAGATCATCGCGGCTCTTAAGCGGGATGGTCATTATGACAACACCTTTATTTTCCTGATCAGCGACCATGGCTACAAACTGCATCGGCACAAACAAATGCTTTACGAAGGAGGAATTAATATGCCCTGCATCGTGAGTGGTCCCAGGATCAAAGGTGGGCAGGTTCGGGACGACCTGATTAACAGCATCGACATCGCACCCGCTTCCTTAGCGGCAGCCGGTTTATCCATTCCCAAGAAGATGGAAGGGCAGAACTTTTTGGCCAAGGGGTACAAGCCAAAGAAGTACACCGTTTCCGCACGGGATCGTTGCGATTATACCATCGAGAAAATTCGGGCGGTGATTACCCCGCGCTTTAAGTATTTACGGAACTACACCGATGACCGGCCTTTTATGCAACCCACCTACAAGGACGGTTGGCCTGTATCGATCAAGTTTCGGGAAATGATGGCGGCCGGTAAGATGAATAAGACCCAGATGATCTTCTTCGATCCGGATGGCAAGGAGCCCGAGGAGCTCTACGATCTTTCCAAAGACCCTCATGAGATTAATAACCTCGCCAAAAATCCGAAATTTACCAGGCAAATGAAGAAGCACCGTGCTTTCCTAGCGGAGTGGATCAAGAAGACGGGAGACAATGGACAGGAGCCCGAGTCGGACATCGGTTTGCTTTGTGCCCTAAAGCGATGGGGAGACAAATGCGTCAATCCAGAGTACGATCATGTCCGCCACCTGCTGAAGGAAAAAGTCAAATCCAACCCCGAGAAAAAATAAAGTTTCCTCTTGAAAATCCTGACTGGGTCAAGATTTTGAGTAATTTTCTGGATCATTGGTAATCCGAAATCGCAAGATTGCTGAACCTTTAAAAAAATTGCCATACTCGGTCTAATCAAAGAAAGGCAGAAAATGAAAATCCTGTTTTTATTCCCTATCTTATTCTTTTTGCTGGCACAAGCAGGAGTCCATGCCAAGGACTCGGCCAAGCCTGATGTGGTATTTATAATTATAGATGACCTCAATGACTGGATCGGCGTGATGGGCGGACACCCCCAAAGTAAAACGCCTAATTTGGATGCACTTGCGGATCAGGGTGTCTTGTTTACCAATGCCCACTGCAATGCACCCCAGTGCGGTCCTTCAAGAACCAGCTTTTTGCTTGGCCTCTACCCCAAGAGCACGGGCAGGTATTTCAATAGCACCCGTCGGCCTACTTTTTTCGGTGATCAACCGATGGAGGGAATCACTTCTCCCAACGCCCCGGAGAATCCGTTCATTTTTCACAAGCATTTTCAGAAACATGGATACCGGGTGGTAAGCGGAGGGAAGGTCGCTCACGGGAACACCGCCAAGTTAAAGGGACAAGTCGATGCCTATCTGAACCGTCCGCAGGATGTCCGTGGTAAATTTACGGACGGTAAGGAGAATCTCTGGGGAGAAGGCGGGCCCCATAATCATGTCGATGAACAAACCGGGGACTACAAGGTCGCCCAATGGGCGATCGGAGAGTGGAGGAAAGGAATTGCAAGCGATAAGCCTCTGCTCATGACCGTGGGCTTCTATCGTCCGCACCGCCCGTTCAATGCACCCAAAGCCTACTTTGAAAAATTTCCTTTGGAGACCATTCAGTTGCCTCAGGTTCGAGCCGACGATCTCGATGACCTGCCGCCTTACGGAAAGGCCCTGGCTCGTTCGAATGCTCACAAGGATTTGTTCAAGCCAAGGACCGTGCATGAACAGATTCTGCATCTTGGAGGCGAGAAGGAATGGAAATACATGGTGCAGTCCTACCTCGCCTGTATTAACTATGTGGATGTTCAGATCGGACGCTTTTTGGACGAGCTCAAAGAGAATCCTCGAAAACGGGACACGGTCATCGTACTCACCAGTGATCACGGCTGGAACCTTGGGGAGAAAACCCACTGGTGTAAGGCGGCCATCTGGAGAAACACCACCCGGGTTCCCTTCATCGTTGTCTCACCCGATGCGAGCAGAGCTGGACTCCGGAATAACCAACCAATCTCTCACATTGATATCTACCCAAGCCTCTGTGACTTTGCTGGTATTTCCAAGCCTGAACATTTGGAGGGGCGTTCCATTCTGCCACTATTGAAAGATCCATCGGCAACCCGGGGTTTTGCTTTTCTCAGTTATGGCCCGAAAAATACTGCCGCCCAATCTGAGAGATATCGCTACCTTCATTACGAAGATGGTTCCGAAGAATTGTATGATCACCATAAAGATCCGCATGAATGGACTAACCTGATTGGGAATAAGAAGTATCAAAAACTAACCAAGAAGATGCGTGCCCAAGTACTGACTTTTGAGAAGAAGTAGCCCCGCAATTATAGATTTTAAAAGCCAAATTTCATGAGAACGATCTATATAATTTCGATAAGCTTCCTGTTGCTCGGTTCAATCCTTTCGTCCAAGCCTAATGTACTCTTTATTTCGATTGATGACCTGAATGACTGGGTGGGCTTCATGGATGGACACCCCCAGGCCAAGACGCCCAATATGGAAGCCTTAGCTAAGCGTGGTCGCAATTTTACCAATGCTCACTGCTCGGTCCCCGTGTGCACTTCCTCCCGTGCCTCCGTGATGTCGGGCATCGGACCCATGACGCATGGCAGTTATGAAATCGGACCCGAGTATCAGGAACTAGTCGCTCTTAACGATGCACCCACCATTCAGCGTTATTTCAAGGATCATGGATATTACACACTTTCGGGTGGAAAGGTTCTGCATCATAACTTCGGTGGTCGTTTGAGTGAAGATATTGACCAACCACTGGGCCGTGCCCGCAGTCCGCGTCCCAAGAAACCGATGAGTCGCCCTGCAAGCTGGAGCGGAGCCTGGGACTGGGGAGCTTATCCCGAAACGAATGCTCAGATGGGGGATATTCAACTGGCTGAAGCTGCGGCTAAAGCCCTGAAGGAAGACTTTGACAAACCTTTCTTCATGTCGGTCGGGTTCTTTCGCCCACATGTTCCTCTTTTGGTACCACCCAAATGGTTCGAGCTCTATGAGCAGGACAAGATCATCCTGCCCAATAATTCCAAGAGTGATCTTGAAGACCTTCCCAAGAACTTTCTCTCCATCAACGACTATGCCGTGGCCCCGACTCATGCTGAGGTTATGGGCAGTGGTAATCAGCGAAGCCTGACCCATGCCTACCTTGCTTCGGTCAGTTTCGTGGATCATTGCGTGGGAATGGTTGTGGACGCTCTGGAGGCAAGCTCGTATGTCGATAACACCATTATTGTTTTGTGGAGTGATCATGGTTTTCACCTCGGTGAGAAACAGCATTGGGCCAAGCGCACCCTGTGGGAAGAGTCAACCCGTGTGCCTCTTCTTATCTCCGGTCCGGGAATCAAGCCAGGTAATGAATGTAAGGAACCTGCCAGCCTACTTGATCTTTATCCTACTCTAGTGGAGTTATGCAACCTCTCTAAAAACGACCGGCTTGAAGGTATCTCCTTAGTTCCTCAACTCAATGATCCAAACGCAGCAAGAAAGCATCCCGCGATCACATCCTCCTATTTTGGTAATCATTCCGTACGAACCCGTGACTGGCGATTGATCTCCTATGAGGACGGATCCAAGGAACTCTATGACCACCGAACCGATCCTGATGAATTTGTGAACCTAGCCAAAGATCCCGAGTCTCAGAGCGTGATCAAACGACTGGCTAAATGGTTACCGAAAAAAGCCGCCCCTGAATTTAAGGAAAAGTCGGAACGTCTCGGCCTTCGCAAGAAGTGAAAATTATGCATCGAATTTTATTTGGATTCTTTCTTGCTTGCTGCCTCCGGCTTGAATCTAAGTCCGAGGATGCGAAAAACCTCAATATAGTTTTATCCTTGCGGAAGATCTTGGGTTTGGAGACTTTGCCTGCTTATGGTCAAAGATGGGAATCAAGAAAGACTTTCTTTTTCTAAAAATATTCTTTGCTAACCTATGCTAAATTAATTCATGAAAAATCTTTTTTCCGTCCCTTCTATCACTTTGTTTTTATTAACGGGTATTCTTGGCACACAGTTCACCGAGGGAGTGCAGGCAATGGAGAAACCCAATGTTATCCTGATCATGTGCGACGACCTTGGTTGGGGTGATGTCGGTTTCAACGGGGGGACTCAGATCCGTACGCCTCACCTCGACAAAATGGCGGCGAATGGGCTCAATTTAACCCGCTTCTATGCCCAGGCTCCGGTGTGTTCACCCACCCGTGCATCTGTGGTGACCGGTCGGCACCATGACCGCACAGGAATTTACTCCGCTAATATCGGCCATCTACGGGAGGGTGAATTCACCCTCTATGAGGCTCTTGCCTCCAAGGGCTATGTTACTGGACATTTTGGCAAGTGGCACATGGGGACGCTAACCCGTAAGATGAAAGATTCCAATCGGGGTGCCAAGAGCTTGTCCAACTATTCTCCTCCCTGGCAGCACGCAGTTAAAACCACCTTCGCTACCGAAGCAAAGACACCAACCTACGATCCAATGTGGAAGCCCTCAATTGAAAAGGGTAAGAAAAAGAACGACCATACTTTAGGTGATTTCCGTGGGCCCTCACGACAGGGTTGGTATGCCATTTCTCAGAATGCTGACCGCGAATTTTATGGCACTCACTATTGGACAGAGAAAGAGACTTTTATCGACCCTGCGTCGGAGGAGTTGCTTGGGGACGATTCAGATCTAATCATGGAGCGGGCACTCAGCTTCATTGATGAACGCCATGAAAATCCTTTTCTCGCGGTTGTCTGGTTTCATGCTCCTCACTTACCTTGTGTCGCAAGCAAGGAAGATACTGACAAGTATGCGGCTTCTGACCCAAAGCTAGACGGGCTTCATCTCAATTACTATGGTTGTGTAACTGCACTTGACCGAGCGGTTGGCAAGCTCCGCACCCGTCTTAGACAGAATGGTATTGCGGATAACACGCTCGTTGCCTTCTGCTCGGATAACGGTCCGGAAGGAAACCAGAATGCACCTGGTCATCCGGGGCATTTTAAGGGGCGTAAGCGAAGCCTTTACGAGGGTGGCGTTCGAGTTCCCAGTCTTCTTGAATGGCCAGCTAAAATTAAGCCTGGGACCCGTAGCGAGGTAGCCACTTGCACAGTCGATTACTTTCCTACCATCCTTGACCTTTTGGGCATTGAGATGCCCGACGACCGTCCGCTTGACGGGATCAGTCTTGTCCCTCTGCTTGAAGGCGACTTGGAATCTCGACCCAGTCCGCTGGGTTTTCACATTCGTGGACAAGCAGCCTGGCACGACGGTGTTTGGAAAGCTTATTGTTCAAAGGTCAACTCAAATGAGTGGGAATTGTATAACCTAAAGGATGATCCACACGAAAAGAAGAACCGTGCCGCAGAAAAGTTGATGAAATTAAAAGCAATGGTTGGGGCTTGGGAAAAGTGGAAAGCTTCGGTCGAGGCGAGCGACGAGGGCGGGGATTATTAAACTATCTTTAAAGTCTTAAATAATCACGGTTTCTCAGCGAGGTGGGATTTTTTCTAATAAATTGGATACGAGTGCGTCTTAGATATCAGTCGAATACTAGACAACTTCCGAGCTTGCTCCAGATGAACTTACT
>CESP01158108.1_pt1 | contig 13741 bp, 25 predicted proteins | sample 531211 | NCBI WGS metagenome assembly CESP01 (sample SAMEA2622074, study PRJEB7988) | marine metagenome | biome: marine biome (ENVO:00000447); feature: surface water layer (ENVO:00002042); material: "saline water (ENVO:00002010), including plankton (ENVO:xxxxxxxx)" | depth 5 m | reverse complement strand
CAAAGGCAAGATCCTGGAAAAGTTTTTAAAGGAAAAAAAATGGCCGGACATATGGGAGATAAACTTAGGACCATGCTTAATTTGGAGGTAGTAAAATCAGATTTGGAAAATAATTTATTGTATTTAAAAGGTTCAATACCAGGATCAAAAAACTCAACTGTACTTTTAAGAGAGTCAATTAAAAACGTGACTAGAAAAACTATTAAAGAGAAGCATGATGCAAAAATGAAAGTTGCAGCAGCTAAGAAAGGAAAGAAATAAATGAAGTTTCCTCTTTTAAATATAGATGGAACAAAATCAGACTCCATTGAGCTATCTGATAAAATTGTTAAATTAAAAGTTAATCATAAATTAATTAAATTTGTGATCGACTGGCAATTAAATCACGCAAAACCAAGAATAGCTAAAACTAAACAAAGGAATGAGATAAAAGGATCTACAAAAAAAATTGTACCACAAAAAGGAGGTGGTGGTGCCAGACATGCTAGTAAAAAGGCGCCATTATTTGTTGGTGGTGGAGTTGCTCATGGTCCAAAAGGTGCAATGTATAAAATAAAAAAGATTAATAAAAAAGTAAGAAAACTTGCGTTAGCTCAAACACTATCTAAAAAAAATTCTGATAAAAACTTGTATATTTTAGCTGATGTAAAAAAAGAAATTAAAAAAACAAAAGAGTTTAATAAATTTCTCGAAAAAAATAAATTAGCCAATGTATTGATAATTTCTGATATTGACTCATTAAAAAACATTAATAAATCTGCACGTAATATTAAAAATGTAAAATTAATCAAGGAAGAGGGAGCTAATATTTATGATTTATTAAAATATAAAAATGTAATTATAACATCTTCATCCGTAAAAAAACTACAACAAAGAATTTTGAATGAAAAAAATTAATTATATAGACTCAATAAGAAGCCCAATTATAACTGAGAAAGCAACCATCTTATCAGAACAAAATAAAACTGTTTTTAAAGTTCATGAAAAAGCAAATAAAAAAACAATAAAAAAAAGTATTGAAAAAATATTTAAAGTTAATGTTATCAAGATAAATATAATTAATCAAAAATCTAAATTAAAAATGAAACAGGGAAGAAAATCTATTAAAAGTGGTTATAAAAAAGCGATAATTACTTTAAAAAAAGGTCAAAGTATTGATCTGACAACTGGAATTTAATAATGGCTCTAAAAAATTTTAAACCTTACACTAAGTCTACTAGAGGGACAGTCGTTCTTGATAAAAGCAATTTATGGAAAGGTGCCCCCTATAAACCTTTAACAAAAGGACAAAATTTTACTGGTGGTAGAAATAATAATGGGCGCATTACCTCTCGACATATTGGAGGTGGATCAAAACATAAATATAGAGTAATTGATTTTTACAGAAAAAAGAAGAATGTCCCTGCTACTGTTGAAAGAATTGAATATGATCCAAATAGAACTGCTCATATTGCGTTAATTTCATATAAAGATAATGAAAAAGCTTATATCATAAGCCCTCAAGGTTTAAAAAAAGGTGATATAATTGAATCCGGTAAAAATATTGAAATTAAAGTTGGAAATTCGTTAGAGTTAAAAGATATACCTCCTGGAACATCTATACATAACGTGGAATTAATTCCTGGAAATGGAGCAAAATTAGCTAGATCAGCAGGATCTTCAGTAACACTCTCCGGCTATGATGGAGATTACGCTATCTTAAAACTTTCATCTGGAGAAACACGAAAAGTGAGTAGTTCATGCACAGCAACGATTGGTACAGTATCTAATCCTGATCAAAAAAACATTAAAATAGGTAAAGCAGGACGAAATAGGTGGCGGGGAAAACGTCCACAGACTAGAGGTGTAGCGATGAACCCAGTTGATCATCCACATGGTGGCGGGGAGGGTAAAACATCAGGCGGAAGAAGCCCAGTATCTCCATGGGGGCAATCTGCAAAAGGATTAAAAACGAGAAGACCAAAAAGAAGTGATAAATTTATTATTAGTAGAGGGAAGAAAAGGAAAAAATAATGACTAGATCGATTTGGAAAGGCCCATTTGTACATCCTAGTTTATTAAAGAAAATTGATAAACTAAAAGACTCACCAAATAAAAAACCAATTAAAACTTGGTCAAGAAATTCAACTATTATACCTGATTTTGTAGGACATAGTTTTATGATACATAATGGAAAATCATTTATACCAATTACTATATCTGAGGAGATGGTAGGTCATAAATTAGGTGAATTTGCACCTACAAGAACTTTTAAAGGACATACTCCTGCTGATAAAAAAGCAGCAGCCACGCCAGCAGCTAAACCAGAAGGGGATAAAAAATAATGGAAAAAAACAACTCAATAGTTAAAGCCGTTAACAAAAATGTCAGAACTAGTGCGAGAAAATTAGCTCTTGTATGTAATTTTATTAAAGGAAAAAAAGCTGACGTTGCGTTGAGAGATTTGGAATTTTCAAGAAAAAGAATAGCAAAAGAAGTTAGCAAAACTGTCAAATCTGCAATATCTAATGCCGAAAATAATTATCAATTTGATATAGATAATCTTTTTGTGAAAGAAGCTTATGTTGGAAAATCACTTGTCATGAAAAGGTTTAGACCTAGAGCTAAAGGTAGAGCGAGTCCGATTAAAAAACCATTTAGCAGAATTACAATTATTCTACATGAAAAGAAAGAAAAGAAGGAAAAGAAAGTGAGTAAATAATGGGACAAAAAATTAACCCTATAGGATTTAGACTTGGAATTAATAGAGGATGGGATTCTACTTGGTTTGCTAAAAAAAAGGATTTTGGAAAGTATTTAATAGAAGATTTTAAAATAAGAAAATATATTAAAAAGAATATTACAAATTCTGGTGTTTCTGAAATTATTATAGAGCGCTCTTCAAAAAAATGTACTGTCTCAATTCACACCTCAAGACCAGGGTTTGTTATTGGTAAAAAAGGATCTGATATTGAAAAAATAAAAAAAAATATTATGAAGATTACTGATAGTGACGTAAATGTGAATATAAAAGAAATAAAAAAACCTGAAATAAATTCAAATTTAGTGGCCGAAAATATAGCTCAACAATTAGTAAAACGAGTAGCATACAGAAGAGCGATGAAAAGAGCTATGCAATCAGCAATGAGATTAAATGCTAAAGGTATAAAAGTAATGTTGAGCGGTCGATTAGCTGGAAATGAGATAGCAAGAACAGAGTGGTTAAGAGAGGGAAGTATACCATCTCACACCCTAAGAGCCGACATTGATTATGGCTTTGCTGAAGCGCTTACTACATACGGAATTATAGGTGTAAAAGTTTGGATTTATAAAGGTGAATTAATGGCAAAAGACGTCGAAAAAGAGAAAAAAGAAAGGGTGAAAAATGCTACAGCCAGTCAGAACTAAATATAGAAAAGCATTTAAAGGAAGAATACATGGAAATGCTGCTAGGGCAGTTAAATTAAATTATGGACAGTTTGGTTTGAAAGCCGTTCAGCCAGAGAGAATAATTGGAAAACAAATAGAAGCAGCAAGAGTAGCATTAACAAGATATATGAAGAGAACAGGAAAAGTATGGACTAGAATTTTCCCTAATATTCCAGTTTCAAAAAAACCAACTGAGGTTAGAATGGGTAAAGGAAAAGGTTCTCCAGAATATTATGCATGTCGAGTAAAACCAGGAAGAATCATATTTGAGATTGATGGAGTAAGTGAAGAAATTGCTAGGGAGGCTCTCTATAAAGCATCTGCAAAGCTACCTATTAAAACAAAATTTGTAAAAAGATAATGGCAAAAAAAAAAGAAGATAAAAAATTGACTAAAGATCAGGCAGAGAAAAAAATTTTATCTCTAAAAAAAGATTTATTTAATTTAAGATTTAAAAAAGTAAATAATCAGATAAATAATCCTGCCCAATATAATGAAATTAAAAAAAGTATTGCTAGACTTTATACAACTATAAGGAATTCAAAATGACAAAGAAAATATTAAAAGGAATAGTTAAGAGTGCAAAAAATAATAAGACAATAGTTGTAGAGGTTACAAGAAAGTTTAAACATCCCTTTTACGAAAAAGTAATTAAAAGATCAAAAAAATATCATGCACACGATGAACAAAATAAGTTTAAAGAAGGAGAGAAGGTCTCAATTATTGAATCTAAACCTTTTTCTAAAAAGAAAACATGGCAGGTAATGGAATAATGATACAAATACAAACAGAACTGACAGTTGCAGACAATACCGGAGCTAGAAGAGTAGAATGTATAAAGGTTTTAGGAGGCTCAAAAAGAAGATATGCCTCTGTGGGAGATGTTATTGTGATCAGTGTAAAAGATGCAATACCAAAAGGAAAGGTGAAAAAAGGCGCTGTCCATAAAGCTGTAGTAGTAAGAACTAGAAAAGAAATATATAGAGATGATGGATCAAAAGTCCAATTTGATAAAAACGCAGTTGTTTTAACTGATGATAAAGGTGAACCAATCGGAACTAGAATATTCGGGCCAGTTACGAGGGAACTCAGAACGAGGGGTCATACTAAAATAATTTCTTTAGCACCGGAGGTACTTTAAAATGAATTTAAAAAAAGGAGCTCAAGTAAAAATTATATCAGGTAAAGACAAAGGAAAAACTGGAGAAATTTTAGAGATTAATAGAAAGTTAGAAAAAATAAAAATTAAATCTATAAGTATGATAAAAAAACATACAAAACCAACTAAAGAAAATAAAGGTGGAATTATTTCTAAAGAGAGTTTTATTCATCAATCAAACGTAAAAAATATAGATGAAAAAAAAAAGGTCAAGAAAGAAGTAGTTAAAAAATAATGCCTAGATTAAAAATTACATATGAAAAAGAAATAATTGCTAAACTTATGAGTAAACTTTCTTTAAAAAATAAACATGATGTACCTAAAATAAGTAAGATTATTTTAAATATGGGATTAGGTGAGGATGCTTCTGACGGAAAAAAGCTTAAAGCTTGTGTGGATGATATGGCTTTGATAGCGGGACAAAAACCAATTATTACTAAATTTAAAAAATCAATTTCAAACTTTAAAACTAGAAAAGGATCTAACGCAGGAGTAAAAGTTACTTTAAGATCACAGAAAATGTACGAATTTATTGATAGACTTGTAAATATAGCTTTACCAAGAATTAAAGACTTCAGGGGTTTGTCTTCAAAAGGAATTGATAATTCATATAATTATTCATTCGGAATAAAAGAACATATCGTTTTCCCCGAAGTTAATTTTGATAAAGTTGACAAAATAAGAGGTTTAGATGTGACTATAGTAACATCAAGTAAAAGCAAAAAGGGAACTTTAGAATTATTGAAAGAATTCAATTTCCCACTAAATGAAAGGAAAAACTAAGGAAAAAATGGCTAAAACTAGTGCAATACAAAAAAATTTAAAAAGAATAAGGTTAGTTAAAAAGTTCGCAAAAAAAAGGGCAGCTTTAAAAAAGATAATTAATAACCGTAGACTTGAATTATCTGAAAGATTTGAGGCTCAATTAAAATTAAATAAGCTTCCGAAGAATTCTGCAAAAATTAGAATTAGAAATAGATGTGAAGTTTCAGGTAGACCACACGGAGTTTATAGAAAATTAAAAATATCTAGAATTGCACTTAGAGACATGGCGTCTGCGGGTAAAATTCCTGGAATAACAAAATCAAGCTGGTAGGAGAAAAATGACATTTACAGATCCAATAGGAGATATGTTTTCAAGAATAAGAAACGGTCAAATGCGATCGCTGAACTCTGTGGAAATACCTTCTTCTAACTTTCGAAAGAATATTTTAGCAATTTTAAAGAATGAAGGTTATATAAAGGATTTCTTTATTGAAAAATCTGAGAACAATAAAACTAGTTTAAAGATTTCTTTAAAATACTTTGAAGGTGATCCTGTTATTAAAGAAATTAAAAGAATATCAAAACCAGGAAGAAGGGTCTATTCAAGAGCTACAAGTATCCCAAGAGTAATGAATGGATTAGGTTTAGCAATCTTATCTACTCCGAAAGGTGTTATGAGTGATGCTGAGGCAAGAAAAAACAATGTCGGTGGTGAAATAATTTGTAAGGTGTTTTAATGTCAAAAATTGGAAAAAAAAATATTATAATTCCTAAAGACTCTTCAATAAAAATAGAGGGTGCTAATTTAACTATATCAGGTCCAAAAGGGACAAAAAAATTGTCAATTAATGACAAGATCTTTTCGTCAAAATTAAACGAGAGTTCATTTCAATTACAACCACTAGAAAAAAAAATAGATAAAAAAACATCAATTATGTGGGGAACTTATAGAAGTCTAATTAATAATGCTATAACAGGGGTCTCATCTGGTCATGAAAAAATATTAGAACTTAGCGGAGTAGGTTTTAGAGCAAACATAAAAGGTGAAATGTTAAATTTACAAATTGGTTTTAGTCACGATGTGAACTTTAAAATACCAAAAGATATTAAAATCACTGTTGAAAAACAAACAATAATTAAAATTAACGGAGTTGATAAAGAATTAGTTTCAAAAATTGCAGCTGATATAAAAAATTTAAAACCAGTAGAACCTTACAAGGCTAAAGGTATTAAAGAGCGAGGTCAGTTTGTTTTACGAAAAGAGGGTAAAAAGAAATAATGAAAAAGATTAACGACAAAGATAAGAGAAAATTGAGAAATCGAAAGAAACTTAAAGCTGTAAATGCTAACAGGTACAGAGTTTCCGTTTCAAAATCTTTGAATAATTTATTTGCCCAAATCATTGATGATAAGCAAAAAAAAACTTTAGTATCAGCATCTTCTATTGAAAAAGAAATTAAAGCAAAAAAAGTTAAAAAAATGGAAAAATCAAGTGTAATTGGTGAAGTATTAGCAAAAAGAGCTAAAGAAAAAAATATAACTGAAGTTTATTTTGATAGAGGTGGATACAAATATCACGGTAGAGTAAAAACATTTGCTGAAACATTGAGAAAAAATGGACTAAAATTTTGATATGACAGAAAATAAGAAAACAGAAACAGATATAAAAGAAAAATTGGTTGCAATTAATAGAATTACAAAAGTGGTAAAAGGTGGAAGAAGATTTGGATTTGCCGCATTAGTTGTTGTTGGTAATCAGAAAGGATCTGTAGGCATTGGACAAGGTAAATCTAAACAAGTTCCGGATGCAATAAAAAAAGCCACAGAAGTTGCCAAGAGAAGTTTAATTAAAATACCTTTAAAAGAAGGAAGAACACTACATCATGATGTAAAAGGTAAAAATGGATCAGGAAAAGTTTTTTTAAGGGCTGCTCCAGCTGGTACAGGTATAATTGCAGGTGGCGCAATTCGTTCTGTTTGCGAAGTTTTAGGTATTCAGGATATAGTTGCAAAATCTTTAGGATCTGCAAATCCACACAATGTTTTAAAAGCATGTGTTAATGGTTTAAAATCACAAAATTCTCCAAAAATTTTATCATCAATTAGAGGAAAAAAAATATCTGATATAGTTTTAAAAAGGGAGGCAAAATGATGCTTTTAAACAATTTAACTAAGATTAATAAAAAAAAAATTAGAGTAGGAAGAGGCATAGGTTCTGGCAAAGGCAAGACATCTTCAAGAGGGCATAAAGGTCAAAAATCAAGATCTGGAGTTGCCATAAAAAGTTTTGAAGGTGGGCAAATGCCGCTATATAGAAGATTGCCTAAAAGAGGATTTAAATCACTTAATAAAGGTAAAATTGCAATTTTGAATTTATCGAAAATTCAAAATATTATTGAAAAAAAAAAAAATGACGTCAAAAATGCATTAGATTTAAAAATTTTAAAAGAAAAAAAATTGGTAAATAAAAAATTTTTAAAATTGAAAATATTAGGTACGGGTGAAATTAAAAAAAATATTGAAATTTCAGCTCATTTTGCCTCAAAACAAGCTTTAACCAAAATAGAAAAAGCTGGTGGAAAAATTAATATAATTAAAAAATAGTATCCTATGTCAAGCGAAACACTAAATACCGCTGGTGCTTTTAGTCAAGCTAAAGATCTTAAAAATAGAATAATTTTTACAATTTTAATTTTGGTAATTTATAGATTAGGAACATACGTTCCTTTAGCAGGAATTGACCCGTTAGCTCTAAAAGAAATTATGGCTTCAAGTCAGAAGGGGTTGCTGGGAATGTTTAATATGTTTTCAGGCGGGGCGGTAACTAGAATGGCAATTTTTGCGTTGGGTATAATGCCATATATATCATCTTCTATTATAGTACAGCTACTCACTGGAGTTTCTGATTATTTTAAAAATCTAAAAGAACAAGGTGAGATAGGTAGAAAGAAAATAACCCAAATTACAAGATACGGCACTGTTCTTATTGCATGTCTTCAAGGTTATGGTGTTTCAGTGGGATTAGAAAATGCAGGAAATTTGGTGATTGATCCTGGTATGTCATTTAGAATTATTACAACAATTTCACTTGTTGCTGGAACAACTTTTTTAATGTGGTTAGGTGAGCAAATTACCTTGAGAGGTGTTGGTAACGGAATTTCATTAATTATTTTTTCAGGAATTGTAGCTGAAATTCCAAGAGCACTAGCTTCAACTTTTGAGCTTGGAAGAACCGGGGCATTATCAGCACTAATGATAGTAGGGATATTTGTTTTAGTAATTTTGACTGTTCTTTTTATCGTATTTTTTGAAAGAGCTATGAGAAAAATTTTAATCAATTATCCTAAAAGGCAAGTGGGAAACAAAATGTATGGAGGCGAATCTTCTCATCTTCCATTAAAGATTAACACCGCTGGTGTGATACCAGCAATTTTTGCTTCAGCTCTATTATTATTACCAATTACAATTTCAAACTTTGGATTTGCTGATTCAGATACTTTTTTAAAAATTTCTTCAATGTTTACTCAAGGTCAACCCCTTTACATGCTTCTTTATGCATCAGGAATAATTTTCTTTTCATTTTTTTATACTTCTATTGTCTTTAATCCAAAAGAAACGGCTGAAAATTTAAGAAAGTATGGTGGATACATTCCTGGTATTAGACCTGGAGAAAGAACAGCAGAATATATAGACACTATTTTGATGAGGTTAACAACGGTGGGTGCATTATACTTAACTTTTGTTTGTTTAATGCCTGAGTTTTTAATTGCTAAATATCCAATACCATTCTATTTAGGCGGCACCTCAATACTAATTGTTGTTGTAGTAGCTATGGATACAGTTACTCAAGTACAAACTAGATTAATGAGTTCTCAATATGAGTCATTAATTAAAAAAACTAAATTTGGTAAATAGTCAATTTAATGAATATTGTTATCTTTGGACCTCCCGGAGCTGGAAAAGGTACTCAGTCGAGCTTAATAGTAAAAAAATATAATTTACACCAATTATCAACAGGTGAACTGTTAAGAAAAGAAATTAAAAATAACACTCAATTAGGAAATCAAATTTCCTCAATTATGGGAAATGGAAATTTAGTTTCAGATAAGATAGTAGGTGAACTTATTGAGAAATACGTATCTGATAAAGTTTATAAAAGAAGATTAATTTTTGATGGCTATCCTAGAAATTTATCTCAGGCAAAAAATCTTAATAACCTTTTAGAAAAATATGATCAAAAAATAGATATTGTTTTGAAACTGTCAGTAAAATTAGAAACAATTAAAAAAAGAATTTTAGAAAGAAAAACTTTAGAAAAAAGAGAGGACGATAGTGAGGAAATAGCAATTAAAAGATTTCAAACTTACGAAAATAATATAAAACCCGTTATTGATTTTTACAAACAATCTAATTTATTAGAAGTAGTTAATGGTGAGGCAACTATATCTGAAATAAGTCATGAAATTAGCGGCTTTATAGAGAGTATCAAGGGTTGACTTTGAGTAATTAGACCATATAAATACGCTGAATAAAAAAAACTCATAGATTTATGGCTCGTATCGCAGGGATAAATATTCCACAAAATAAAGTTGTTAGTATTGCGTTAACATATATCCATGGAATAGGCTTACATTCTTCAAAAAAAATCTGCAAGAAATTAGATATCCCTTCTTCAAAAAGAGTGAACGAATTATCTGAAGAACAGGTATTAAAAATAAGAGAATTTATTGACGCAAATCATAAGGTTGAGGGTGATTTAAGAAGAGAGGTTTCAGTTAACATAAAAAGATTAGTAGATTTAGCATGTTACAGGGGGTCAAGACATAAGAAAAAATTACCTGTAAGAGGTCAAAGAACTCAATGTAATGCTAGAACCAGAAAAGGTAAAGCAATTGCGATTGCTGGTAAAAAACTTACACCACTTAAAAAGTAGATTTTAAATGAATAAAAAAAATATTAAAACTGAAAAAAAAATTGATACAAATGAGGTAAAAAAAGTTGAAGTAAAAAAAAACAGTACATTTAAAAAAAAAAAGAAAATTAAAAAAAATATATCATCTGGAATAGCTTACGTTTATTCAACTTTTAACAATACAATAATTTCAATTGCAGATGAAAGTGGAAACGTAGTTTCATGGTCATCTGCAGGAGCAAAAGGTTTTAAGGGCTCAAGAAAATCAACTCCATATGCAGCGCAGGTTGCCGCTGATGATGCTGGTGCAAAAGCTTTCGAACAAGGTTTAAGAACTTTAACAGTTCAAGTTAAAGGTCCTGGCTCAGGAAGAGAGACTGCTTTAAGGTCTTTACAATCAAGAGGATTCAAAATTTTATCAATTATAGATACAACACCTATGCCACATAATGGTGCCAGGCCACCAAAAAGAAGGAGAGTATAATGTCAGCTACAACAAATATTATAGATAAAAACTGGAAAGCGCTAATCAAACCTAATAAATTAGATATTAATAGCAACGATGATAAAACTGTTGCTAAAGTAATTGCAGAACCTTTAGAAAAAGGTTTTGGTCAAACAATTGGAAATTCTTTAAGAAGAATATTATTATCTTCAATTCAAGGAGCAGCGGTGACTGCAATCCAAATTGATGGAGTTCTACATGAATTTTCATCAATAAAAGGTGTTAGGGAAGACGTTACCGATATTGTTTTAAATGTAAAAAATTTAGCGATTAAATCATCTACATCAAATCCAAAAAAAATAATATTAGATATTAAAGGGCCAAAAGAAGTAAAAGCAAAAGATATCACTCTTGTTCCTGAAGTTGAAATATTAAATCCTGAACAGACTATTTGCAACCTTGACGAAAAAACACATTTCCATATGGAATTAATGGTTAGTACCGGAAAAGGATATGTTCAAGCACAAAAAAATAAGTCTGAAGATAGTCCACTAGGATTAATATCTATAGACTCATTATTTAGCCCAGTCAAAAAAGTATCTTTTACTGTTGAAAATACAAGAGCTGGTAGTGCATTAGATTATGACAAATTAATAATGACAGTTGAGACAAATGGCACTGTAGATGCGGAAGATGCAATTGCTTATTCAGCAAGAATTTTTCAAGATCAACTATCGATGTTTGTTAATTTTGATGATCCTCAAGAAGTTGTTAACGAAGTCAAATCGTCAGAACCCGAATTTAATAGAAATTTACTTAAGAGAGTAGAAGAACTTGAACTATCAGTAAGATCTATGAATTGTTTAAAAAATGATAATATAATTTATATAGGCGATCTAGTTCAAAAAACTGAACCAGAAATGTTGAGGACCCCAAATTTTGGTCGAAAATCACTTAACGAAATTAAAGAGGTTCTAAATACTATGTCCTTATATTTGGGTATGGAAATTCCTAATTGGCCACCAGATAATATCGCTGAACTTTCAAAAAAATTAGAGGAAAATAACTATTAATGAGACACGCTCTAGGCTATAGAAAATTAAATAAAACTAGTGAGCACCGTAAAGCATTATTTAAAAATATGCTTAATTCTTTAATTAAGTATGAACAAATAATAACCACATTACCAAAAGCCAAGGAACTAAAACCTCAAATCGATAAGGTAATTACTATAGGAAAAAAAAATATTTTAAGTAATAAAAAAAGGTTATTTTCCAAACTACAAGATAAAAAATCTGTAACGAAAGTTTTTGATGAATTATCAAAAAGATATAGTTCAAGAAAAGGTGGTTATTCAAGAGTTTTAAGAGCAGGGTTTAGAACCGGGGATGATGCACCAATGGCTGTAATTGAATTAGTAGACAGAAATCCTGAAGCTAAAAAAGTGGATAAACCTAAAAAAACAGTATCTAAAGATAAAAATAAAGAAATTCAAACCGAACCAAAAAAATTAGCAAAAAAATAATTCTAGCTTCATGCCAAAATCTTATACTGTTGGCGACGATTATAATGAGTCACGTTTAGATAAGTGGTTTAAACAAAAAATTTTGAATCTTCCACACTCTTTGATAGAAAAAATTATTCGTCAAAATAAAATTAAAGTCAATAAAAAAAGAACTAAATCATTTTATAGGTTGCAAAAAGGAGATCTTATAGAGATTTACGATATTTCTAAATTTAAATCTACTGATAAAAGTAAAAAAATTAAGTATCTTCCGAAAAAAAAGGAAATTGGAGAATATGATGATTATATAATAGACGACAACGAAAATTTTATAGTGATCAATAAACCCACGGGTATACCAGTTCAGTCAGGTACAAAATCATTTAAAAACATTATTGATATATTAAAGAATACAAAATACTTTAAAAATTCAAAACCTTTTATTGTTCATAGATTAGATAAAGAGACATCTGGAGTTTTGATAATTGCCAAAAACAGAAAATATGCTCAATTATTTACTTCACTTTTTAGGATTAGAAAAATTCATAAAACTTATTTAGCAATAGTGTATGGAAAAGTTAATAAGTGTATAAAGGTAATGAAAGATAATTTAATTTATTACGAAAACAATAAAAAAATTTCTCAAAAAGCTTTAGCAAATATAAAAATTATTAAATGTAACGAATATTATTCATACTTAGAGCTTAATCCAATTACTGGGCGAAAGCACCAATTAAGAAGGCAATTACTTAGAATTGGATGTCCAATAATTGGTGATAATAAATATTTTCTAAACAATAGAAAAAGAATTAAAATTAATAATCTAATGTTACATGCCTATAAAATAAAATTCATGATTAACAATATTCAATATAATTTTAAAGCAAAATATAGTAATCTATTTGAGGATTTTCTTAAAAAAAATATTTAAATATTATTAATATTTTTAATAAAAATCTTTGCTAAATTATCTTCAAACTTTTCTGGTTTGATTGAAATTAATTTTAATATAGAAGTGACCTTTTTATTATTCAATCCGCAGGGAATAATTTTTAAGTATTGATTTAAATTATTTGAGATGTTTATTGAACAACCATGATAGGCTACCCATCTAGACACTCTAATACCTATTGCTGCAATTTTTTCATCTTTTACCCATATGCCTATATTTTTTTTATCATTTTTGGATTGAATTTTATAAATTTTTAGAAATTGTATTATACTTTTTTCTATTGAACTAATTAGTTTCCTTATGTCTTTTTTTCTTTTGTTTAAATCAATGACAAAGTAAATAATTTTTTGCCCTGGATTATGCAGTGTAATTTTACCTCCTCTATTAGAGCGAACTATTTTTATTTTTTTATCTATTATTTCTTTCTTGTTGAAACTTACGCCAGCTGTATAAGTAGTAGGATGCTCAAGGATCCATAATAATTCTTTATTTGTCCCTTTTTTTACTTCCTCTACTCTTTTATTAAGGTAAACCATTGCAATTTTGTATGATATACGTTTTTTGCTAATTTTAATTTCTATACTCATTTAATTTGA
>CESP01140914.1_pt1 | contig 13820 bp, 11 predicted proteins | sample 531211 | NCBI WGS metagenome assembly CESP01 (sample SAMEA2622074, study PRJEB7988) | marine metagenome | biome: marine biome (ENVO:00000447); feature: surface water layer (ENVO:00002042); material: "saline water (ENVO:00002010), including plankton (ENVO:xxxxxxxx)" | depth 5 m | reverse complement strand
ACTTTCAAAAATTTGATAAAAAAAATTTTGAAAGATGCTTCAATTAAAAAATAAAAAAAAAATATATTTTTATTTATTTTCATTAATTATATTATCAACAATTTTTAATAAAAATTTTTTTAAAGAAATAAATAAAATATTTTCAATTAAGAAAATAGAAATAAAGACGAATAAAGAATATTTAAATAAAAAAATTCTTTCAAAAATTGATTATATTAAAAATGAAAATATTTTTTTATTTAATGACAAAAATGTAATAAAAAAATTAATTGAGCTTAAATTATTTGATAGTTTTTCAATAAAAAAAAAACTACCCTCAACTATTATTATTGATGGCAAACAAACAGACATAATTGCTATTACCTTTATAAATCAAAAAAAATATTTTGTTGGAGCTAATGGTAATTTTATAAAAGTTAAAGAAATTCAAAATAATAAAAAATTACCAACCATATTTGGTGATTTTAAGATAAAAAACTTTATTTCTTTAAAGAGAGAACTTTTAGAAAATAATGTAGATTTAAATAAAATTAATAAATACTTTTTTCATAAAAATAAAAGGTGGGATCTGTTTTTTGAAAATAATATTTTGATAAAGTTACCAGATAAAAATATAAGAAAATCTTTAAAAATTTACAATGAATTTATTAACAATAAAAAAATACAACCTAATTCAATAATAGATCTCAGAATTCCAAATAGGCTGATAATAACAAATGAGTAAAGAGAATTATATAAATATAATAGATTTTGGTTCTTCAAAAATTAGATTTTCTGTGTTTGATAATAAGCTAAATAAAATTTTCTTTAAATCAAATAGTGTTTCAATTAATGAAAATTTTTCTAATCATTTTAATATTATCGACGAAAATATAAAAAAAGCAGAAAAAGAAATATCATCACATATTAAAGATATTATTTTAACTTTAGATACAAAAGATTTATTTACTATAGATATAGCACTTAAAAAAGATCTTGATGTAAAAACTAATATAAAAAAAGTCTACAGTAACTTATTAGAAGAAATAAATAGATTGATTAGTCTACACTACAGTCATTATAAAATATTACATATTATATTAGATAAATGCTTTATTGATAATAAAAATTATTTAGAGTTACCAAAAAATATAAATAAAGCAAATAATTTCAAAATTGAATTTAAAATAATATGTTTTAAAAAAAATTTCTTAAAATTTATTGAGACAAATTTCAATAAAACAAATTTAAATGTTAAAAATATATTTTGTACTAGTTATATTAAGTCTTTATTTTATTCTAACAAAATAGGTATAAGTAAAAACTCTTTTTTAGATATTGGTTGGGAAAGAACCACATTTATAATTTTTGAAAATAGTAAACTTAAATTTATACATTCGATACCAATTGGCAGTTTTCACATAACTAAAGATATTTCAAAAATATTAAAAATTTCTGTGTCTGATGCAGAAAAAATTAAAAAATCTTTTAGTCAATCAGATACTGAATTTTCATATAAAAAAAAGTTAAATCAAGAAAATATAAAAGTAAGTGATATTATTAATAAAAATATTTCAATAGACTTATTAAAAAAAGTGATATTATTTAGAGTACAAGAAATTATAGATTTAACATTCAAAAGTTTACAAAACAATAACAGGAGTTTCAGTCTTAAAGAGACAGATTTATTTCTAATTGGGGATGGATCTTTACTTTTTAATAATAATTCTTTTCATATTAACGACAATTTTAAATTTAAATCCATAAATTTTTATGACGAAACTGACAATCAAGTTTGTGAGTCGGCTCTAACATATTATATAAACAATTATGAAATTCAGAGAAAAACAAATAAAAACTTAGGTATATTTGAAAAATTCTTTAATCTATTTAGTAAATAATGGTAGTTTCTTGTAATATTTCTTGAGTACTTTCTTACAGTAACTTTTTATATAAATTTAATGTGTCGATTTTAACTCAAAAAACTATATCAAAAAAAATTACTCTTAAAGGAATAGGTGTACACACAGGAAAAAAAGTCAATTTAAATATTCACCCTGCACCCCCAAATTCTGGTATTACTTTTAAAAGAATTGATCTTCAAGATAATAATATCATTTATCCTATATACAATAATGTTATAGATACTACATTGTGTACAACAATATCAAATGATTATGGTGTAAAGGTTTCAACCATTGAACATTTAATGGGTGCTTTTTATGGTTTTGGTGTTGACAATGCATTAGTCGAAATTGATTCACAAGAAGTTCCAATATTAGATGGTTCAGCAAAAACATTCATTTCAAATATTAGAGATGTCGGATTAAAATTTAGTGACCAACCAATAAAGATTATAAAAATAAATAAATTTATCGAGCTGAGAGATGGTAACAAAATTATATCTATAGATAAATCCAATGTAACTAGTGAAATAGATTTTGAAATAAAATATGATAATAAATTAATCAAAAAACAAAGAAATAAAGTAAACATTTTTGAAGATGATCTTGAACAAATATTCAATTCGAGAACATTTTGTTTATACGAAGATATTCAAAAATTAAAGAATTTAAATCTAGGTAAAGGTGGTAGCTTGGAGAATGCAATTGTCATTAAAAATGATAAAATTTTGAATGAAGATGGCCTGAGAAATGAACTCGAATTTGTTAATCACAAAATTCTTGATTGTATGGGAGACTTATTTTTATCAGGATATAAAATTATTGGTTCATTAAAATCATCACAAGGCGGACATAGTCTGACAAATCAACTTTTGAGAAAATTATTTAGTGATAAATCAAACTATTCTCTGATAGAAATTAAAGGAAAACAACTACCACATACATTTACAAATTATCAGAATCTCAAATCAATTGCATAAAAGTTAGAAATTTTAAATTATTCTGATAAAACAAAATAATGAAGACAAGTTATAATTTTGTTTATCTTGTAATCTTTATTTTGTTTTTCTCTTGTTCAAAAAAAGAAGAGCAAATCACAATATTAGAGGAAAAAAATTTAGAAACTCAAATGATTGAAGTTTATAAACAAGCTATAGAAGAATTTGAAAAAGGAGATGTGATATTTGCTGCAAAAAAATTTAGCGAGGCTGAGTTACTATATCCACAATCTGTTTGGGCTCCAAGAGCAGCGTTAATGTCAGCATATGTTCATTTCTCGCAGAATTACTATAGCTATGCTATTAATGATTTGGAGCGCTTTTTAATAAAATATAAAAATCATCGACAAACTGATTATGCATATTATCTACTTGCGCTATGTCACTACAATCAGATAATTGATGAAAAAAAAGATTTTAATGAAATTAAGTTAGCTAAAAAATATTTTGAAATTTTAATAAAAGATTATCCTGATACTGAATATGCTGCAGACTCTTTATTTAAATTAGAATTAATAATTGAAATAATTGCATCAAAAGAAATGTATTTAGCAAGATACTATACAGATAGAGAGAAATGGATACCTGCAATAAATAGATATAAAAAAGTTGTAAATGAATATAGCACGACCATATATATAGAAGAGGCCTTACATAGACTCGTTGAGCTACACTATAAGCTAGGCTTAGTTTCTGAAGCAAAACAATATGCAAATTTGTTAGGATATAATTACAAATCAAGTGAATGGTACGAAGCTAGCTACGAAATATTTAATAGAGATTATAAAAAAAGAAAAGTTACTCCATCAAATGAAAAAAACAATATTCTAACAAGATTTAAAAAACTTTTTCTATAGAAATCTAATTCATGAGTAATGAAAATGTTAAAAAACAGTATAATTTAAAGATTAAAGAATTAGATAAACATAATAAATTATATTACCATGATAGCAAACCAATTATTTCAGACTCAAAGTATGACAAATTAAAAAATGAAATACTTGATTTAGAAAAAAAACATAAATTTTTAAAAAATAAAAAATCACCAAGTAAAAAAATTGGATTTAAATCATCAAAATCTTTTGAAAAATATTCACATAAAGTTCCTATGTTGTCTTTATCAAATGCATTTAATGAAGAAGATTTGAAAAACTTTGAAAAAAAAATTATAAATTTTCTGAATAAAAATTTAAGATTTGATTACAGCGTTGAACCAAAAATTGATGGAATTTCTGCCTCATTAACTTATAAAAATAAAAAATTAATTTATGGAGTTTCAAGAGGAGATGGCAAAATAGGAGAGATAATCACAGAAAATTTAAAGACGATAAAAGATATCCCACAAAAAATCAATAACTCAAATTTTCCAGATGAAATTGAGATAAGAGGTGAAGTATTCATTAAAAAAAATGATTTTTTAAAATTTCAAAATGATTTTGCTAATCCTAGAAATGCTGCATCTGGAACTTTAAGGCAAAAAGATCCAAACGAAACAAAAAAAATACCTCTTAATTTTATAGCTTATACATTTGGTTACGTTAAAAATAATCCATTTAAATTGCAATCAGACTTCCTTAATGAATTAAAAAATTGGGGTTTTAAAATTAATAAAAATAACAGAGTTTTACCAAATGTTAGTGAATTAGTTAAATTCCATAAAAAATTTGAGGATACAAGATTTGATTTGGATTATGATATTGATGGTCTTGTCTATAAAATTAATGACTTAAAATTACAAAATAGATTAGGATTTACATCTAATGCGCCTAGGTGGGCAATTGCCCATAAATTTTCTGCCGATAGTGCCACAACAAAAATATTAAATATTGAAATTCAAGTTGGAAGAACCGGTGCCTTGACACCTGTAGCAAAAGTTGAGCCAGTAAATATTGGAGGTGTAGTTGTTTCAAATGTAACATTGCATAATGAGGATGAAATATTGAGAAAAGACATAAGAGTAGAGGATATAGTCAAAATCGAGAGAGCTGGAGATGTAATTCCTCATGTGATTGCTGTAGATAAATCTAAAAGAAATAAAAATTTAGACAGATTTATATTCCCTACAAAATGTCCATCTTGTGGCTCAGATACATTTAAAGAATATAATGAAATTACAAAAAAATATGATGCTGTAAGACGTTGTAATAATGATGGATATGGATGTGAGAGGATTGCTGTAGAAAAGATCAAACATTTCATATCAAAAGAGGCATTAAACATAGAAGGATTTGGGAAAAAAGTTGTTGAAAAATTTTGGAACTTAAAATTAATCAAAAAACCTCAAGATATATTTAATTTAAACTTTGAAAGAATTGAAAATCAAGAGGGCTGGGGCAAATTATCAGTTTCTAACTTAAAAAATTCAATTGAAAAATCAAAAAAAGTTTCGTTAAAAAGATTTATTTATTCTTTAGGTATAAGGCATATAGGTATCGAAAACTCAAAACTGATAAGCGAAAACATTAAAAATATATCAAATTTAATTATAATTATAAAAAAAAAAAATTTTGAAAAATTTTTGAATATTGATGGAATTGGAGAAACACAAATTAAATCATTAAAAAATTTTTTTTCTCGTCAATCAAATATAAATATTGTTGAAGAATTAAATTCAATATTAAAAATTCAACCAGAAGAAGCTAATAAAAATGGTATTTTTAGAAATAAAAAATTCATGTTTACTGGCAAATTGAACGGATTAAGTAGAGCTGAGGCCAAATCTCTAATAGAAAAAAATTCAGGAGTTACATTAAGTAATGTAGGCAAAAACCTTGATTATCTTATTGCTGGAGACAAACCAACAAAGAGAAAAATTGATCAAGCTAGAAGTCTAGGAATTAAAATTATTTCACAGGAAGAACTAATAAAATTACTTAATTAATTTTATTAACCATTTTTTTTCATCTTTATTTAAGTATTTTGAGATTTTCGTATAAATTTCTAAATGATAATTAAATAGATAATTTCTTTCTTTGGAGTTTAGCATTCCAAAATTAATCATATCAATATCGATCGGAACAATTGTTAGATTCTTAAAAATTAAATTATTTCTTAGTTTTTCAATGTAGACTAAGTTCTCGATTCTAATACCATATTTATTATTTGAGTAGTAACCTGGTTCATTACTTAATATCATTCCTTTTTTTAACTTAACTTTATTGTATCTCGAAATTGCTTGAGGACCCTCATGAACATTCAAAAAAAAACCTACACCATGTCCAGTCCCATGAGCATAATCTAAACCAGATTCATTTAGGTATTTTCTTGCTAATTTATCTATCAGGTATCCTTTTGAATTTTTTTTCAAATTACAGGTAGCTACAGCAATATGTCCCTTTAAAACCTTTGTGAAATTGTTTTTTATATTTTTTGAAACTTTTCCTGAGCAGGTAGTTCTTGTAACATCTGTTGTCCCCCATTTATATTGCCCGCCAGAATCAATTAATAAAACATCATTTTTTTTGATCTTTCTGTTGGTTTTCTGAGTAGATTTATAATGTATAATAGCTCCATTTGGACCTGATCCAGCTATAGTATCAAAGCTTGGATATAAATATTTTTTTGACTTTTTTCTGAGTTTTTTAAGTTTTTGCTCAACTATTTTTTCTGTAACTATTTTTTTGTTTTTTTTAAACCAGTATAAAAACTTTGTTAAAGCAATTCCGTCCTCAAGATGAGCTTTCCTAGTATTATCAATTTCAATACTATTTTTAACTGATTTTAAATCATAAATAGGATCTATATCTCTAACAATATCAAATTTGCTTTTTATTATTTGTTGCTCAAATACTGAACATGTATTTTTATCAATAGAAAATTTTTTCAATTTAAATTTAGCAATTACTTCAAAAAATTTCTCTTCATCATAAAACTTTAAACTTTTAAATTTTTTTTTTTTTAAATTGAAAGTTTTTTTTATATTGGTAAATAAATATAACCTACCTACATCAGTAACTATGAGTTTACAATTTGCTATTGGGCTATTAGGTAAATCCTTACCCCGTATATTCATTAACCAATTAACATTTTCACTTGCACTAACGTATAAATAATTTATTTTGTTTGTTTTTAAGTATTTTTTTATTTTTTTTAATTTAGAATAAGAACTTTCTCCAGCAATACCATCATTTAAATAATAAAATGTATTTAATTTTTTATTGAATGTATTTTTAAAGTCAAATTCGATTGGAAATAAATTTACTTTATTATCAAAATATTTTACTAGTATGTCTTGAGTAAATAGTCTTGGGTCGAATCCTATTTTAGTGTTTTTAATATTTAATAAATCTTTTGGCCATTTATGTGGAATTTCTAAAATAGTAAAATTTTTGCCTGATTGCTTTTTGGCTTGAAGAGTATATCTGCCATCAACAAATAAGTAATTTTTATTCCTCAATATTAAGGCAAAACCAGCAGATCCTGTAAAATTGGAAACATTAAATAAATTATTTATTTCAGAATACTCTGTAAAGTAATTATCATTTTTTGGTATTATGTATCCATATAAATTGTTTTTTCTAAGAAATTTTTTAATTTTCTGAATCACTTCAATTTTTTTTGATATCTTAACCAGCCAGGGCTTCTAATTTCATTTTCAAACTCAACATCTTGGTTAAATTCAAAATCTTTTTCCTCTTGATCGTTAAAACTATTATTTTTTTTTATGAATTCGTCTGGAAGTTCGTCTACAAATCTAGAAGCCATACTATCCATCCAATCACCTTGATAAAATCTATTCATAGAAAATGATATTTTAGCAATTTTCTTCGCCCTTGTAATTCCAACGTATGCAAGTCTTCTCTCTTCTTCAAGACCATTTTCACCTTTTTCTTCTATACTTTTTTGATGTGGAAAAAGCCCCTCTTCCCAACCAGGCAAATATACTACGTTAAACTCTAATCCTTTAGAAGCATGAAGTGTCATCAAATTTACTTTTTCATTTTCCCAGTCTTGATCTAATGAAGTAGCTAATGCAACGTGTTCTAAAAAACTATCTAAATTATCAAATTCTTTCATGGCATTTAGTAATTCTTTGATATTTTCAAGTCTATTTTCATTTTCTAAGTCTTTCTTGTTTTTCAACATCTCACTATACCCAGACTCATCCAATATAATTTGCAATAATTTGTTATGATTAGTCTTTTTCTTAAGGTCAAACCTCCATTTTTCCAAGAGGTTCAATAAAGAAATTAAACCAAATTTTGTTTTTGGTTTAATTTTATTTAACTCTATTAATTTTTTTGAAGCAATTTCTAAAGAACATTTATTGATTTTGGCATACTCAGAAATATTTTTGATTGTTGTGTCTCCAACAGATCTTTTTGGAACATTAATTATTCTCTCAAAAGACAAATCATCCATCGGCTGATGTATGCACCTTAAATAAGCTATACAGTCTTTTATTTCAGCTCTTTCATAAAATTTGATGCCACCTATAATTCTATACGGTATTCCAACCTTTAAAAACCTTTCCTCAAATTCTCTAGTCTGAAAAATAGCTCTCACTAAAATTGCAATATCATTTAATGAATATTCTGATTTATACCCTTCTATAGTTGAACTAATTTCTGTGGCTTCATCTTTTACATTTCTAAAGCAATCAAGCGTAATAAACTCACCTTCTTCTTGATTAGTGTATAATGTTTTACCAACTCTATTTTGATTGTTTTCTATTAGTTTGGAAGCAACATTTAAAATATTTTGAGTTGATCTATAGTTTTTTTCTAATCGAATAATCTTAGTATTGGTATATATTTTATCAAAATCTAAGAAATTTTTTATTTCAGCACCTCTCCAACTATAAATTGATTGATCATCATCTCCTACACAACAAATATTCATATAAGTTGAAGATAAATATTTTAACCACTCACTTTGAATAAAATTAGTATCTTGATATTCATCTACTAAAATATATTTAAATTTTTTAGAATAAATAGATGCAATATCACTAAAATTTTTAAAAATCTTAACTGTATGTAAAATTAAATCGCTAAAATCAACCGAATTTAAATCAATTAATTTTTGTTGATAGATTTTGTAAATTTTTAAAAAATTTTTTTCTAATATTTCTTTTTTTTTTAAAATTACATCCTCTGGATATAAGCCTTTATTTTTCCATTTATCTATTACAGCCAAAATATATTTCGGTGAAATTTTTTTGATATCTATATTCTCTCCTTTGCAAATATTTTTAATCAATCTTGACTGATCATCTTGATCTAAAATTGTAAAGTTTGATTTTAGCCCGACAGCCTCAGCATGTTTTCTTAAAATTTTTGCACTTATAGAATGAAAAGTTCCTAACCATGGAAGACCAGTTGCATCTTTTCTAAGAAGTCTTGAAACCCTTATTTGCATTTCTTTTGCTGCTTTGTTAGTAAAAGTTACAGCAAGAATCTGGCTAGAAAAAGCTTTATGACTTCTAATTATATGAACAATTCTAGACGTTAATACTTTTGTTTTACCTGATCCAGCCCCTGCAACGATAAGTAGTGGTCCATTTAAATGTAACACTGCTTCTTGTTGCTTTTCATTTAAATTTAACAAATAATCTGAATTTAACATATATTTTATTGTATAAGCCTTATTAATTTAATGAATAAAATTAAGCAAAATAAAATTACTTTTTCTCTAATCTTGATGGCTATTTTGATAACTTTTTCTTCATTAACAGTTTTATCTTTACCAGTTTTATTTAATTATAAAAGTAAAGTTGCATTAATAGAAAAAAATTTTTACAAAAATTTTAAGTTATATCTAAATACAAGAGGAAATGTTTCATATAAACCATTCCCAAAACCACACTTATTAGTAGAAAATGCCTCAATTAATTTGTTAAATTCAAATGATAAAGAGAATAAAAATTTATTAAATGTAAGTAATTTAAAGATATTTATCTCTCTTAGAGATATTTTTTTAAGATCTTTTAATAATTTTATTTCAATAGAAATTTCAAACTCGAATTTAGAATTTCAATTGTCTGACTTAAAAGAAATTAGGAAACATTTGTACAAAAGTGTTAATAACCCAATTATATTTAATAATTGTAAAATATTTATAAAAAATAAAAATAAAGAAGTAATTATAATTTCTCCAACTAAAAAAATAAATTATAAAATTAATAACAAAACTAAAGTTAAAAATTTTACTATAGATGGAAAGATTTTTGGATTAACATTTAAATCTGATTGGAAGAGAAGTTATGAAAATCCAGATATAAGTAATCATAGTATTGATATATATAATCCAAATATATTTATTAAAAATATATTTAAATTTAGGAACTCAAAAAATTTTCTTGGGCAAACAGAAATAGAATATATTCAAGATAAAATGATATATGATATAACTTTTGAAAATAATATTATTAATATTACATCTCCAAAAATTGACAAAATAAATTTTAATATAGATGCTAATATCAATCTTAATCCATTTAATTTAAATGGTGAACTTACTATCAAAAATAAAAAAGTAGAAAAAATAATTGATAACATTTTATTAAATTTATTCTTATATGATGAAGATTACTTAGGCAATTTTAATGGAATTTTGAAAATTAAATTTAAAGATCTAAAAAACAAATTAATAAAAAGTGGAGAAATAGATTTTGTATTTAATGAACAAAAAATAAAATCAAAAATAGCGTATTTTAATATAGGTAAAATTGGTAAAATGAACACAGAAATTAAATATATAATTGATCAGGGTGATATTAAATTTTTATCAAAAAATAATTTATATATTGAAAATCATATTGAATTTGCAAAAGTTTTTCAAATTAGCTCAAAAAAAATTAGAAAAGTTAAACATTTATATTTTGAGATAGAAAAAAATATCAATGATACTATTTTTTTAATCACAAATGTTAAAGTAAATAATCAAGAAAAAAAAGAATTACAAAATCAAATTTTTCAGGTAAAAAATATTCAAAACCTAAGGTCACATATAAGACAAATTATTAACTAGCTTGGATTAATCATTTTTAATGGATCAACTAGTAAATTATAATCCTTTTCTTTAATTAAACCTGATTTTATTGCTTCGTCTTTTAGTTTTGTGTTATTTTTCAGTGCATTTTTTGCAATTTTTGCAGCTTTATCATATCCAATTTTTGGAGCTAAAGCAGTGACTAGCATCAATGAGTTTTCCAAGTGTTCTTTAATTTTTTTTTTATTGGCCTTTATTCCTTTAACGCAGTAGAGGCTAAAGTTTTTTACACTATCACCTAAAATATCAATTGATTGTAATATGTTATATGCAATCAAAGGTTTAAATACATTCAATTCAAAATGTCCATGGCTACCTGCAACAGTTATTCCAGTGTGGTTTCCGATAACTTTTGCACAAACCATTGTAACTGCTTCACATTGTGTAGGATTAACTTTTCCAGGCATAATTGAAGACCCAGGCTCATTTTCTGGAAGCAAAAGTTCGCCGTAACCTGCTCGAGGTCCAGACCCTAAAAATCTTATATCATTTGAAATCTTCATTAGAGCCACAGCACATGAGTTCAAAGATCCAGAAAAATTTACTATTGCATCATGAGCTGCTAATTCAGAAAATTTATTCGGAGCAGGTTTAAAATTTACTTTACAAAATTTTTTTATTTCTTTTATTATTTTTTTATCAAAATTCCTACTCGAGTTTATACCTGTTCCAACTGCAGTACCACCCTGAGCTAAATAATAAATGTCATTTAGACAATAATTTATTCTTTCTATACTTTTTTTTACTTGCTCGTGGTATCCAGAAAATTCTTGACCTAGTGAAAGAGGTGTGGCATCTTGTAGGTGTGTTCTACCAATTTTTACTATTTTTTTAAATTCTTTACTTTTTTTTGCCAATGAACTTTTTAATAATTTTAAACTTGGTAAAAGTTTATTAATAGTTTCAATTGCAATTGAGATATGCATTGCAGTTGGAAAAACATCGTTAGTTGATTGTGATTTATTAACATGATCATTAGGGTGAACAGGTTCCTTTGATCCCTTTTTACCCTTCATAATTTCTATAGCTCTATTTGCAATTACTTCATTAACATTCATATTTGTTTGCGTACCAGAGCCTGTTTGCCAGACTTTCAGAGGAAAATTCTCTCTCATTTTGCCACTTATAACTTCATTTGATGCTTTAATTATTGCTTTTGAAATTTTGGTTGAAATTAATCCATCTCTTTCATGAACAATAGCAGCACTTCTTTTAATGATTGCAATAGATCTTATTATTGATTCTGGCACATATATTTTACCAATATTAAAAAATTTTTTCGATCTTTGAGTTGAAGCACCCCAATATTTATCACTTGGTACATTTATGCCGCCTATGCTATCAAATTCTTTTCTTGTCTTCATTTGTTTGAAAAATTAACTAAATAATTTATATACTAGTTTTTATTAATCTTACAGGAGTAAAATGACAAATTTTCAAAAAGTAAAAAATTTTATGGAGACTTTTGGGCAAGAAGTTAAATCAAGACCATCTTTCAGTTCAGAAAAAATTAATATGCTTAGATATAATTTGATTAAAGAGGAATTAGATGAATTTAAACAAGCTTTAGATAACAATGATCTCCTAGAAATAGCTGACGCTTTAACGGATATTTTATATGTAACATATGGAGCGGGACATGCATTTGGAATTGATTTAGACGCTTGTTTTGATGAAGTTCAGAATTCTAATATGAGCAAACTTGGGCTGGATGGTAAGCCAATCTTTAATGATCAAGGCAAAGTAATGAAAGGTCCAAGTTATTTTAAACCAGATTTATCCAAATATATTAAGTAATTTGAAGCCAGTCAGGTTTTTTAACTTTTATCTTAGCAGAACCACAATTAAATGTTTTATCAAAATCAAATTTTTCATTTTTTAATTTTATTATTGCATAAGGATGATCGTCTTTAATTAATACTTTTCCTATCACATCTTTCTCCATTGATATCATATCATCTTCTAGATCACCCTCAATTACTTCAATTGGAAGAAGACGTTTATTCAATTTATCTTTTAATTTTATTCTGGCAGTATTTTCCTGACCTACATAGCAACCTTTTTTAAAATCTATTGCATTTAATTCATCAAAGTTACACTCAATACCAAAAAGTTTATTTTGAAGTTTATCAGTGTTATTTTGTGGAATACCAATTTCATGGCTTAATTTATAATATTCATTTTTATCCGCAATTTGAAGCCCAAGTGTTTTTAATGATAAATATAATTTTTCTAAATTAGTTACTAATCTTGCTCCAAGCTTTATATTTCTTGGATCTAAAAAAATATTATCCTCTCTAAATTTTATTGTACAACCGATATTACAATTTGAATTTTCCATATCCAAAAATCTTTCTTTACTAATTACTGCAACTACAAATTCATTACTTAAATCTAAAATTTCTACTTTTGATCTAAGTTTGTATAAATTTAATTGTTTATATAAATTTTCTATATTTTTTTTCTCACAATCTAAAAAATATCCAGATTTATATTTTAATATATTAAAATCATACAAATATTTTCCTTGTGGAGTAAGTAAAGCTGAGAAACACGAATTTTTTTCATCTACTTTGTCTATATTATTTGTCACTATATTTTGTAGAAATTCTTTACAATCTTCACCTGAAATATATACTAGTCCTCTGTCCTCTAAGATATAAACATTATTTTTTTTCATGATTGATGGATACTATAGAATAATATAGTAACGAATTCATAAAATGTTAGATCTTATTATAAAAAATGGAGAGTGTTACATAGATGGAAAACTTACTAAGACTAATATAGGTATTCAAAATGGAAAAATCTCAATTATTGGTGATTTAATTAATGAACAATGTAAAGAAACTGTTGATGCAAGTAATTTACTAGTTTTGCCTGGTTGCATGGATACACAAGTTCATTTCCGTGAGCCTGGATCAACTAATGCAGAAGATTTACATAC
>CESP01122359.1_pt1 | contig 13827 bp, 10 predicted proteins | sample 531211 | NCBI WGS metagenome assembly CESP01 (sample SAMEA2622074, study PRJEB7988) | marine metagenome | biome: marine biome (ENVO:00000447); feature: surface water layer (ENVO:00002042); material: "saline water (ENVO:00002010), including plankton (ENVO:xxxxxxxx)" | depth 5 m | reverse complement strand
AGAGAGTTTATTGCAAACGATATTGCTGCATGGGCAAGTTATCAACCTGCGTTTGACAAAATTCTTAAAATGCAACCTGATTTATTAGATTAAATAGTTGATAAAATGAGAATCTCAATACTTGGAGGCTCTGGCTTTGTTGGAACAAGTTTATCAAAAGCTTTGTGCCATGAAAATATTTCTTTCAGTATATTTGATATCCAAAAAAGTAAATTTTTTCCAGAAAAAACTATAATTGGTAACATATGCCACATTGAAGATCTAAAAAAAATACCTAATTCAAAAGTACTCATTAATCTGGCAGCAGTTCATAGGGATGATGTGTTGCCTAAAAGTTTATATGATGAAGTAAATGTAAATGGATCAAAAAATGTTTGTGAATATGCGAAAAAAAATAATATTAATCATATTATTTTTACAAGCTCTGTAGCGATATATGGGTTTGCTGAATCAGATACTGACGAGAATGGTGAAATTAATTATTTTAATGATTATGGTAGAACGAAATATCTAGCTGAACAGGAATATATTAAATGGTACTCTGAAGATCCAGAAAATAGAACTGTAACTATAATTAGGCCAACTGTTATTTTTGGTGAGGGTAATAGAGGAAACGTTTTTAATTTATTAAATCAAATACAATCGAAGAGATTTGTAATGATTGGTGATGGAGAAAATGAAAAGTCAATGGCATACGTTGGGAACGTTGCTTCTTTCATTGTTCATTGTTTAAACTTAAATAAGGGGATTCATATATATAATTACATAGATAAACCAGACATAAATATGAATCAACTAGTAAAAAAAGTTAGAAATAAGTTATTCAACAAAAATAATATTGGTATAAGGCTTCCAAAATTCTTTGGAATCTTTATTGGTATCTTTGCTGACATTTTTGCAAGAATATTTAATAAAAATCTTCCTGTCAGTTATATAAGAGTGAAAAAATTCTTATCAACAACTAAATTTTCCTCATCTGTAAAAGATATAGGTTTTGTTGCTCCATATTCTCTAGAAGAAGGATTAGATAATACGATACAGTATGAATTTATTGATGATAATAAGGATAAAATAACATTTGAAACAGAGTAACTATGGAGAAATAATTGCTTTTGTTTCTAAGCATTCTTCAAGACCATGAATGCCATGTTCTCTTCCATTTCCGGAAGCTTTGTAGCCTCCAAAAGGAGCTCCAGTTCCTCTTGCGCCACCATTTATGATTACTTGACCAGCTCGAATTTTTCCTGCAACTTCCCTTGCATGCTCAGGTTCTCCTTGAATATAACCTGCAAGACCATATTCAGTGTCATTCGCAATACTAATAGCTTCGTCCTCATTTTCATATTTGATCATTACCAAAACAGGACCAAATATTTCTTCTTTTGCTATCGTCATATCATTTGTAACATTTGCAAAAACTGTTGGTCTTACATAATAACCTTTCTCACATCCTTCAGGCTTTTCAACCCCGCCTGCAACTAATGTTGCACCCTCTTCAATGCCTATTTCAATCAATTTAATAATCTTTTCATATTGAGTTTTATTTGCAATTGGTCCAATTCTAAATTCACCATTTGGATCTCCAACGGTTGTGTTGTTTGCAGTAGCAACTGCAACTTCAACTGCTTTGTCATAATTTTTTTCGGATACCAACATTTTTGTTGGCGCATTACAAGATTGTCCTGAATTTAAAAAACAATGTCCTGCTCCACCTTTTACAGATTTTTCTAAATCAGCAACATCATCAAGGATTATATTTGATGATTTTCCACCTAATTCCTGATGAACACGCTTTACTGAAACAGCGGAAGCATGAGCTACAGCAATTCCAGCTCTGGTTGAACCAGTAAATGACATCATAGCCACATCTGGATGTTCAGAGAGTGCTGCGCCTACTGTGGGACCATATCCATTTACAACATTGAATACTCCATTTGGAACACCGGCCTTATCTAAAACTTCAGCTAAAAGCATTGCACAATATGGTGATACCTCACTCGGCTTTAAAACCATTGTACAACCTGCTGCTAACGCTGCAGAAACTTTAGTTGTTATTTGATTCATTGGCCAATTCCATGGAGTTATCATGCCAATTACACCAATAGGTTCTTTAATTAAAGTATAGTCGCCTTCAGGTCTTTCAAATTCGTAGTCTTTTAGTGCTTCTAAAGTTTCGTTTATATTTTTAATTCCTGTTTTAGCCTGCGCAGCTTGAGATAGCCATATTGGAGACCCCATTTCTTTTGTGATAATTTGAACAAAGTCATCATATCTGTTTTCATACTCACTAATTATATTATTAAGAAGTTCTATCCTTTGTTCTTTTGTAGTTTGTTGAAAAGTAGAAAAAGCTTCAAATGCAGCTGATACTGCTCTATCAATATCTTGTTTCGTTCCAGCTGTTACTTGTCCAATAACTTCCTCATTAGCTGGATTTATGACGTCAATTAAATCATTTGATTCTGACTGTACCCACTCACCATTGATATAGAAGTTTAAATCTCTCTTCATATTAATCTCCAAAAACAGTATAAAATTATAACCAAATACCAATGAATGAACTAGATATTAGTTATTAGAATAATCCTTTTATTTCCTTATTCTCATCTAAACCAATTGCCTCAGCTGAAGGTACTCTCGGCAATCCTGGCATAGTCATTATTTCTCCACAAACTACTACAATAAATTCAGCTCCTGCGGATAATCTAACTTCTCTGATAGGAACTTCATGTCCAGTCGGAGCACCCATTAATAAGGGATCAGTTGAAAAACTATATTGTGTTTTTGCCATGCATACTGGGTAATTACCAAAGCCATCTTTTTCAAGTTTTAAAAATTGATTTCTTACTTTTTTTTCAGCAATTATCTCAGCAGCTCCATAAATATTTTTTGCAATATGTTCGGTTTTATCCCAAAGACTCATGTTATCTGGATAGAGGGTTTTAAATTCAGCAGAGCCTGAATCAGCAATTTTTGCTACTTCTTCAGCTAAATCAGCTGCTCCTTCACCACCTTTTTCCCAATGAGAGGAAATCTTGCATTGCACACCAACATTCTTACAAAAATTAATAATTTGTTTATGTTCCTCTGCTGAATCACTAACATAATCATTTATTGCGACAATAACTGGGACACCAAACTTTCCAATATTTTCGATATGTTTCCCAAGATTCTCACAGCCTTTAACGACTGCTTGAATATTTTCAGTATTTAGTTCATCTTTTTTTACGCCTCCATGCATTTTTAAAGCCTTTGTAGTAGCAACCAAAACAACAACATCTGGTTTTAGATCAGATTTTCTACATTTAATATCAAAAAATTTTTCTGCTCCAAGGTCAGCACCAAATCCGGCCTCAGTTACAACATAATCTGCAAGCTTCAGAGCAGTCTTAGTAGAAACTACTGAATTACATCCATGTGCAATATTTGCAAATGGACCACCATGCATAAATGCAGGATTGTTTTCTAGAGTTTGCACAAGATTTGGTTTAAATGCATCTTTTAAAAGAGCAGTAATTGCTCCATCCGCTTTCAATTGTTTTGCACGAATGGGCTCATTATCCTTTGAATAGCCAATAACAATATTTCCAATTCTTTTTTGCAAGTCATCAATATTTGAGGCAAGACAAAAAACAGCCATAATTTCAGATGCAACCGTAATATCAAAACCACTTTGTCTTGGTATGCCATTTCCTGTTCCACCTAAACCACATGTGATATCTCTTAAGGACCTATCATTCATATCGACGACCCTTTTCCATGTGATTCTTCTTGAATCAATATTTAATTGATTATCCCAATGAATATGATTGTCTACTAGAGCAGAGAGAAGATTGTGTGCAGCACCTATAGCATGAAAGTCGCCTGTGAAATGAAGATTTATATCTGTCATAGGAATTACTTGAGCATAACCACCACCTGCTGCTCCACCTTTCATTCCAAAACAAGGACCCAAACTAGGCTCTCTTAAGCATATCATTGCTTTTTTTCCTATTTTACACAGGCCATCAACCAACCCTACACTTGTGGTAGTTTTACCCTCACCTGCCGGTGTTGGAGATATTGCAGTAACCAATATTAGCTTACCATCTTCGTTTTTAGTAACTTTTTCAATTAACGAGGAAGTAATTTTAGCCTTATCGTCTCCAAATTTAATTAAATCCTCACCAGTTATATCTATGGTTGCAGCAACTTTATCAATTGAAATTTTATTAGCAGCATTTGCAATATCCAAGTCACTTAAATAAGTACTCATAATTTATACACCCAACTTTTGAGCTTTAAGTATACAGAAGAGAAATATTGATAACTAGAAAAAATTAAGTATTTTTTGCAACATTAAAAGCATCAATTGCTCTCAATCTTGATTCCTTAAGATCAAGCATTTGAGATGGATAGTTGTAATGATTTCTGATGCTTTCTTCAGGGTCATGGATATCTTTTTTATCGAGATCTTTTAATTCATTTAAATATTTCTTAATGAAAAGCCCATTCGAGTCAAAATTTTTAGATTGGGTAAATGGATTAAAAATCCTAAAGTATGGAGCAGCATCGGTTCCAGTTGAGCTACTCCACTGCCAACCCCCATTATTTGAAGAAAAGTCTCCATCAATTAAATTTTGCATAAAGAACTCCTCACCTAACCTCCAATCATGCAGCATATTTTTGGTAAAGAACATGGCAACAACCATTCTGAGTCTATTATGCATCCATCCCTCATTTATTAATTGTTTCATGGCTGCATCAATAATAGGAAATCCTGTGTTACCTGATTTCCAAGCATTCAATTCGTTTTCATCAAATCTCCATTTAATTTTTTCGGTGTATTCTTGAAAGGGTTGGCCTCTGCTAACTCTTGGAAAAGAAAACATAATATTTTTATAAAATTCTCGCCATATAATCTCATCAATCCACTTAACAATTCCCTTTTCACCAGAATCTAGCTCAAAATTATTTAATTTTAGTGCCTCCAGTATGCATCTTTTAGGTGAAATGATACCTGAGGCTAAGTATGCAGAAAGTCTACTGGTTCCGTCAACTATTGGATCATTCCTGTCTTGTGCATATTTAAAGATATTTCTATCAAGATAAGAGTGCAGTCTCATTTGAGCTTCGTGTTCACCTATAGGCCAAAGTGACATATCAACTGAATGAGTTTTATGAAAATCAAAATTAAAATCATTAATATTCGGTTTTATTTTTGTTAATTTTTTTTCTATATATTTGTATTCAATATCGAGCAAATCTAAGGTAAATTTTTCGATCCATTTTCTTTTAAATGGAGTAAAAACTGAGTAAGGTTTCCCCTCTCCAGTCAAAATTGATCCAGGTTCAAAAACAACTTGTTCATCAAATGTTTTTATTCCAATATTTGAGTTTCGCAAGAAATCTTTTACGGATTCGTCACGACTTGTTTCATCTTCACCAAACTGATTATTCCAAAAAATCTTTTCAATTGAATTAAGTTCAATATATTTTTTAATAATTTCTGGATTATCATAGAAACCATCAGAATTAGTTATTGTTAAAGGTATGTTCAATTTTGATAAAGATCTTGAAAGATACTTAAGATTCTCTATAAAAAAATCTATTTTACAATTAGCCTGATTATGTTCTTTATTTTGATTTTGTGAGTAAATGTAAATTGCATGAACCTCTTCAGAAATTTTACATGCCTCTCTTAAGGCTGGATTATCATCCAGTCTGAGATCATTTCTGAACCATACTAAGCTTTTCATAAATTATCCTTTAATTTCTAGATTTGAGAAAATTACATCAACTTGATGGTTGTCTTTTACATTTTTTATTTCAGCCAATCCACCTGCGGCCTCCACAATTGCTGCACCAGCTAAAATATCCCATAAATAAATTCCCTTTTCTTTGTAAACTTCTGCTTTTCCAGAAGCAATGTAGCATGAAGCCATTGCAGCAGATCCAATCATTCTTGTTTTTTTCCATGATTGCATATCACTTATCAAGTTATTTAAAGATTTGTCTGAATAATCACTATTAAAAGGTAATCCTGTTATCAAAATACCATCCTTTTTATCACCAACCTTTGATACTTTTATCTGAGAGTTATTCAATGTTGCCACTTTATTAATGCAGTCACCACAATAAATTTCATCACTATTAAAGTCATAAATTACTCCGAAGAGTGGTTTCATATCTTTAACCATGCCTATAGATATACAACAAATAGGTATATCACGGTTGTAATTTGCAGTCCCATCAAGTGGATCAACTACCCAAAAAGTACTTCCCAAATCCTCTGAAGACTTACCACTTTCCTCAGCTAAAATCTCATAATTTGAGCTTTCATTAATAATTTCTTTAATTAAATTCTCAGAAGCAACATCTGCATCTAATTTAATGTCTCTTGAATTGCTTGATAAAGTTTTATTTAACTCAATCTTATTTTTTTTAAGATATTTTCCAGAAGATAACGCAGCTTTAATAGCTATGTTCATTTCTTTTGATAAATCTAATTCAGGCATCTAACCTTTGTATGAAACTCTATATATCACATTATATTTATCATCTGAAATCAATAATGAGCCGTCACTCATTACAAATGGAGATGCAGGTCTTCCCCATGCTTCTTCATTTAAAAGCCATCCAGAAATAAAATCTTCCTGATTGAGATAATTACCTTCTTTGTCTAATTTAACGAAGACAACCTTATAACCTGATTTACCATTATATTTATTCCATGAACCATGAAGAGCCACAAAAATACTGTTTTGATATTTTTCTGGAAAAACCTTTCCATCATAAAAGGCAATACCTAATGGAGCTACATGAGGTCCTAATTCAGCAATCGGGTCAACAAAATCTTTTTCAATACCAGGAATCATGTGACCAAATTTTGGATCAAGAACATTTTTTGCGTGTTTGTAAGGATAGCCATAAAAACTACCTTCTTTATCGACAACGTTCAACTCGCAAGAAGGTGAATTGTCGCCAAGCCAGTCTCTTCCGTTATCAGAAAAATACATTTTATTTGTGACTGGATGCCAATCAAATCCCACACTGTTTCTAACTCCATTAGCCACAGTTTTAAGCTCTCCATTAACATACTTATGAATAGCAGCAAATCTTGGGTCTTTTGTTTGTGGTTCAAGGCATATATTACATGGTACTCCAACAGGAATGTATAAATTACCATCAGGACCAAAATCAATATACTTCAATCCATGCCATGTTTCTGATGGAAGATCATTCATAAATATTTTTTTTTCGGGTAATTTTTTATGATCTGATTTTAGCCAAGAATCTATTTGATTGATTATCCAAATAGTATCCATTTCAGCAAAATATAAATCTCCCTTGTAATAAGCAACTCCTGCTGGATTTTGCAAACCATTTGCAATTACTAATTTTTTGAATCTTCCGTCATTATTTTTATCAATTAAGGCAATCACTTCACTTCCTTTTTTTGATCCAACTATAATATGCCCATCTGCTGTTTCAGCAATTTGTCTTGGAGATTGCAGTTCAGATGCAAAAATATTTATTTCAAAACCGTCGGGTACTAATAGATTCTTAATATTATCTGATGCTTGCGAAGGTAGCGATAATAGAGAAATTAGTATTAAATTTAAAGTTCTATTTAAAGTAAACATATGGTTTATGGGATGTAATAATTAATATTAGTTTATAATAAAAAATACATATTATAAAATTAAAAAGCTACATAATTAAATATTCTTACGATGACTTTAACCATAATATTTGATTACCTAATTATTAGCATAATTGCGTCAATTGCTATTAACACAATACTAAGAAATTTTGCTAGAAATAATAATTTTCTGATTGATATTCCAGACAGAAGTAGAAAATTTCATAAAAATGCTACTCCAGTAACAGGCGGGCTTGGTATCATTGTTGCTTTATTAATTTCAGGGAAAATATATTTTGACCTAAATAATCTAAATGATTACGTACCTGATTTTACTTATCAACTAGCATTGTGCTCAATTGCTCTTGTATTTTTCTTTCTTATTGATGATATAAAAGAGTTAAAAACTTCAGGAAGATTATTTGCACAGATATTATTATCATCTTACATGATATATGAAACCGGAATCTCAATTGAGACACTTGGGGATCTATTTGGTTTTGGTGAAATTAAGCTAGGTTTTATAGGCATACCCTTCACAATCTTTTGTGTTGTTGGAATCATGAATGCCTTTAATATGATAGATGGAATAAATGGTCTATGTGCAGGTTGTGGAATGTTAGCATTGTTGTTAGTAGGATTCTCTTCGGGTTTAATCTATGACTCTACGCTAATATTAGTCATTGGTTCCATGATTGGCTTCTTATTATTTAATTTAAGTATGTTTGGAGAAAAAAGAGGTGTCTTTCTGGGTGATCATGGTTCAAATATGATTGGATTTTGGGTTGCGTGGTCATGTATTTATGCATCTCAAAATCAAATGTATGATATTGAACCAATGACAATGATATGGTTCGTTGCAATTCCTCTTTTAGATTGTATTGGTCTTTTATTTACAAGGATTAGTAAAGGTTTGAGTTGGTCTACTCCAGGAAGAGATCACATACATCACAAATTAATGAGTAAATTTTCACAAGAATGGACCCTTATGATAATATTAATCATCTCATTATTATTGGGTGTAATTGGTATTTACTTAGAGAAAGTTTTTTCCATATGGATTTCAACGATGTTATTTGTAATGTTTACAGGTTTTTATTTCATGTTTTCTTATTATTCAAATTTTAAAACTTCTGATAATAATAAAAATGTTTAATTTTTTTAGAAAAAAGGAAGTCGTTGAAGATGACAATGGAAGTAGTGCTTTTGAAATAGAGTTAACAGCTTCAGTATTGGCATATGAAATTGCCAGAATTGATGGAACAGTTGATAAATCTGAACTAGCTGTCCTGCTTAATGAAGTTGAGAAAATATCAAAAAAGGTTAATAAAAGCGTTGAAGAAATTTTAAAAATAATTGAAACATACTCGAATGATAGTGTTTCTTTTTATGAGTTTGTTGAAGATATTAATAAAAAATATTCAAAAGATGAAAAATTATCATTATTAAGTTTTATGTGGCAAATTGCCTACGCTGACGGTAAGCTTGAAGTAGAAGAAGAAAGGATTATTAGAAGACTAGCTGATCTCATACGAATAAAAGATCTAGATGTTTTAAAGTTAAAAAATGCTGTAAAAAACTAATATTCTATAAAACTTGCATTATTTATTAGAAATTTTTCTGAGTCACTTCTGATGCACTTATTTGGATAATTTTTAATATTTTCTTCATAAATATCTACACCTACATAAGTAAACATTTGAAGAAGAATTACGCACTTTTCTTGCTCGTTAACTCTATTGTCATCAATTAACTCATCAATTAGAGATTGAAAAGTGGTTCTGTTTTTGACCATCATTAATTTTTTCTTTTTATCTATAACAAGGTAATTGGCAATATCGTTAATGTTTTGGTATTTTTCCCAAATCACAGCATTTGAGGATTCACCTGGTGATCCGTTTTTTGCAAAATTGGTCCAAAACTTCATCATATTCTTAGAAGTATATCTTTTTGAAATACTTGGAGGGTAGATTAGGTCGGACAATGGATAACCACCAACTAAGTCCATATTGCCAGTCAACAGAGGAATCTCAGTAGCATGCGCCGCTCCTATAAGTTTCTTAAAATCCGCAATTACATGTTGTCTATGATCATCCCAATCATAACGATAAGCATATAAAGAGTTGTTGCCTGCCTTTGATAATGATTTTAGCGGAACATCTACACCTCTTATCTTCCATGCTGAGCTTCTATAATAATTAAATGCTTCAAAAGATTCTTCATTGCTTAGATCAACCTTTGGTATTCTTAAAATTGAACCTAGTAAAGAATAATCAAGATCAACAAAATATGTGGCCGTTGCCAACCATAGTTTAACTTCATCACGATTTGAGCCTGCAATAGTAGGTACAATATTTACATACTCTTTTTTTGTAAGAGCTTTTTTTAATCCTATTTTAGGAATAACAATTCCATCTGCAGTAGTTAATGGAAGTTCATCATATGAAGCTCTATTTGCATAAATTTCAAAAAAATCTTCAATTGGTATTGTTAAAAGAAGCTCTCTGATTTGTTCATTAATATTTTTTCCAGGAAAGTCAGCTAAATCAAACTTTTTTAATAATTTTTCTATTACTTTCGAACTTGAATATTTAGATGTTGAGGATTCTTCAACTGGCTTATATGCATCTTCAATTGATATTGATGTAGTATATCCAGACATGGATATAGCCTTATGAAAAAGACCTTTTGCTTTTTTAGATACTAATAAAGACAGTACATTGTGTCCGCCAGCAGATTCTCCGAAAATTGTTACATTATTAAAATCTCCACCAAATTTTGAGATGTTTTTATTAACCCATTTTAATGCCATTATTATATCAAGCGTCCCAAAATTTGATGTCTTGTCTTCACCCTGCTGAAATGATTGAATGGATGGATGTGTAAACCATCCAATAGGACCAAGTCTGTAATTTACTCTTACAATTATAACGTTGTGCTTATAGGCCATTTTAGAAAAGTCATATAAGTCTTTTAATCCGGAAGTGTTACCACCACCATGAATCCATAACATTACAGGAAGTTTTTGATTTATTTTATTATTAGGAACTGTGATATCTAAATACAAGCAGTCTTCTGAACCAACAAAGAATTCATCACCATCTGCACCACCCAGATTTGAAGGTCTTTGAATACAAAAATTATTTTCTTTTGGGAAGATTTTTACAGGAACAGAAATTTCTCTTGGTGCCTTCCAGCGCAAGTAACCTTTAGGTGGCTTTGCATAAGGTATATCTTCATATACCGTAACATTTTTTTTCTTAGTTCCATTAACAATTCCACTTGAAGTAGATATAACATCAGTTGATGCTATAAGTATGTTAATCATAAAAATATTAATTAGTATTATTGAAAATAATTTCATCATAATATTTAAAAAATTATATAAAATGTGATTGAATTATATGCGATTTCGGGATGTAGCGCAGCCTGGTAGCGCACTACACTGGGGGTGTAGTGGTCGTCGGTTCAAATCCGGCCATCCCGACCAGAATCTTTAATTAACAAATTTTTTTATTTTAGGAGACGGATAAAATCTAATTATTTCTCTCTGTTTGATTGTATATTCTTGACCTGTTTTAGGATTTCTACCAATTCTTTTAGGTGTTATCTTCCTTTTAAATGTCCCAAATTTAGCAAGTTTTACATCTTTATCATAAGAATTAGTGGCTATTAAAGAAATAAAGGATGAGACAATACGTTTAGAATCTTTTTTTGAAATAAAAGTCTCAAAAGCGATATTGTTGGCAATATCGCTTTTGGTTACAGACATGTTTTATTTATGTACTTGTGCTAGTACCTGTTCCTGTGCCAGTACCTGTGCCAGTTCCTGTGCCAGTTCCTGTACCTGTAGCAGTACCCGTACCTCTTCTACCACCATCACTAGAGTCATTAGTGACAGTAACAGTTATATCTGCAGTAGTTGAATTAGTACCATCAGTCGCAGTTACTACAGCAGTAAATGTATTAGGTGAGGTCTCAAAATCTTGAGAAACATTAAAGCTCAAGTAACCTGAAGAGGTAATATTAAATGTATTTCCTGCTACAGTAAATGTTACTGGATTAGATCTGAAGGCGCCTGAGGAACCAGTATCTACGTCAGTTGCTTTTACTTGACATATTCCAGTTGTATTCTCCATTACTGAACAGCTTGTCGTCTTAAAGACTGGCGCATTATCGTTCACATCAACAACAGTAATAGTAACAACCTGACTTGTAGAGAATGTACCATCAGTTGCTGTCACAGTTGCAGTGTAAGATCTTTGCTGATCATTCTCATAGTCTGGTGCAGTAACAAATGAAAGTACCCCAGCATTTTCAGCTATTGTAAATGTTGATCCTGAAACACTATATGTAAGAGGATTAGATTTAAAGGCACCTGACGAACCTGTGTCTACGTCAGTCGCTTTCACAGCACCTACTTCAGTTTCATTTTCATTAACACTCATAGCTGTGGTCTTAAAGACAGGAGCATTATCATTAACATCTACAACGTTAATGGTTACATCTTGAGTTGTTGAATTTTCTCCATCAGTAGCTACAAGAGTAAAGTTATAGGCCTTTTGAGTTTCATAGTCTGGTGCAACTTTAAATAAAACTCTTCCGTCTGTAATATTAATCAAAAAGTCAGTAGATCCAGTAATGCTGTAACTAATTGGATTTGATTGGAAAGCATTATTTGAGCTTGTATCCACATCAGTTGCCGATGCAGTAAACACTACTCCTGTTGCATTCTCATTAAATGAATGGCTGCTTGCTGATGTAATTACAGGTGCATTATCATTTAAATCATTAACAGTAACACTAATATCTTGAGTAGTAGAGTTAGTACCATCTGTAGCTGTGACAGTTGCTGTATACGTAAATTTAGTTTCGTAATCAGCAGCAGTAACGAAACTTAGAGCTCCTGAAGATGAATTGATTGCAAGCTCGCTTCCTGAAACACTAAATGTAACTGGGTTAGATCTAAAAGATCCTGATGAGCCAGTATCTACGTCAGTAGCAGTTACAGTTCCGATAGCTGTTTGGTTCTCATTAACATTAAATGACGCTGAAGATGTAAATACAGGTGAATTGTCATTTAAGTCTACAATAGTGATAGTGATATCTTGAGTAGTAGAGTTAGTGCCATCTGAGGCTGTGACAGTAGCAGAGTATGAATTTTTAGTTTCATAGTCTGGAGCACCACCACTTGCAAGTGTTAAAGCACCTGAAGATGAATTAATAGCTAACTCGCTACCAGATACACTAAATGTAACTGGATTCGATTTGAAGGCTCCTGTTGAACCAGTATCTGGGTCAGTTGCAGTCACAGTACCAAGTGCAGTTTCATTCTCATTAACAGAGAAGCTTGATGAAGATGTGAATGTTGGAGCATTGTCATTTAAGTCAACAACGGTCACTGTAATATCTTGTGTAGATGAATTTGTTCCATCAGATGCCGTTACAGTAGCAGAGTATGATGTTTTAGTTTCATAATCAGCAGCTGGTGAGAATGTCAAAACTCCAGTGGTTGTAATTGATAGGCCTGATCCCGTTATACTGAACGTTATTGGATTAGAGATAAATGAACCTGAAGATCCAGTGTCAACATCTGTTGCGGTAAGTGTAGCAATTGCTGTTTCATTCTCATTAACAGAGAAGCTAGACGCTGATGTAATAACTGGTGCATTATCATTTTGATCTACAACGGTTATTGTAATACTCTGAGATGTTGCATTTGAAGATGCGTCAGTAGCTGTAACAGTTGCGGTATATGACGTTTTAGTTTCATAATCAGCAGCAGTTTTTAAACTTAAGGCACCTGTTGAGCTTACAGATAACTCTGAACCAGAAACAGAATATGTTATAGCGGCTAAATCTGTGGCAGTCACAGTACCTACAGATGTTGTATTTTCATTTAATGAAAAAGCTGCACCTGATGTGATAACTGGTGCAGTCGTATCAACAACGTTAACTGTTCTTGTAGCTGTTCCAGAATTACCAGATGCATCAGTAGATGTGTAAGTTAATGTATATGAGCCTACTGTATCTGTGTCAACGGTTCCTGAAGTCGATACAGTTACTGTTCCTGAAAGGTCAGTTGCAGTAGCTCCAGCATCTGTGTATGAAGCACCTAATTCTACAGTTGCAGGATTATCGCCTGTTACCGTTACTACTGGTGCAGTCGTATCAACAACGTTAACTGTTCTTGTAGCTGTTCC
>CESP01036921.1_pt1 | contig 13827 bp, 10 predicted proteins | sample 531211 | NCBI WGS metagenome assembly CESP01 (sample SAMEA2622074, study PRJEB7988) | marine metagenome | biome: marine biome (ENVO:00000447); feature: surface water layer (ENVO:00002042); material: "saline water (ENVO:00002010), including plankton (ENVO:xxxxxxxx)" | depth 5 m | reverse complement strand
CTTGGTAAGGACGAGGTCGGCGGTTCAAATCCGCTCGTGGGCTCCACCTACAACATAAACAAGTCAAATCAATGGCCAAAGAACAGTTCCAACGCACAAAACCACATGTAAATGTAGGCACCATCGGTCACGTGGACCATGGAAAGACTACTTTAACGACGGCAATTCTACATGCCCAAGCGAAGCAAGGCTTTGCTGAAGTAAAGACATACGCTGATATCGCAAAGGGAGGCACCGTTCGTGATGCTTCAAAAATAGTTACGATTGCTGTATCGCATGTCGAGTATGAGTCTACAAATAGGCATTACGCTCATGTTGACTGCCCTGGACACGCTGACTTTGTAAAGAATATGATTACAGGTGCAGCCCAAATGGACGGAGCTATTTTAGTGGTAGACGCCACAACGGGACCTATGCCTCAAACAAGAGAGCATATCTTGCTTGCTCGTCAAGTAGATGTTCCTAATCTCGTTGTTTTTCTGAATAAATGTGACTTAATGTCTGGGGATGATGAAGAATTGCTAGAACTCGTCGACATGGAGATCAGGGATTTGCTCAGCAAATATGAATTTGATGGTGACAATGCTCAAATAATTCGTGGTTCCGCAACCAAAGCTCTTGAGGACGATGATGGCGAACTTGGCCTTAGTGCCATTCAAAAACTTATGGACGCAATTGACGCAGAAATTGCTGAGCCTGTAAGAGATGTTGACAAACCTCTTTTGATGTCTGTGGAAGATGTCTTTACCATCACCGGTAGAGGAACAGTTGCAACAGGGCGTATTGAAAGAGGGATTGTCAAGGTAGGCGATGAGATTGAAATTGTCGGTCTTGGAGAATCTCGCACCACAACTTGTACAGGTGTTGAAATGTTTCGAAAGGAACTTGGTGAAGGCCAGGCTGGTGATAATGTGGGTATTCTCCTTCGCGGTGTTGAAAAAGCAGACATACAACGAGGACATGTCATTGCGGCACCTGGAAGCATCAAGCCTCACACTAAAGCTAAAGCACAAATTTACGTTCTTAATAAAGAAGAAGGAGGTAGGCATACCCCATTCTTTAAGGGATATCGCCCACAATTCTTTTTCGGAACTGCCGATGTCACTGGTAATGTCGAACTTCCAGATGGAGTTGAAATGGTCATGCCTGGCGACAACCTTGCTGTTGAAATTGATCTTCAGAAATCCATTGCCATGGAATCTGGTCAAAGATTTGCGATCCGAGAAGGAGGCAAAACGATCGGTGCCGGAAATATTTCTGAGATTCTCTAAGCACTACTATCTTTGATTACTTATAAAGTGCTGGGAGAATAGCTCAACTGGTAGAGCAACGGTCTCCAAAACCGTAGGCTGGGGGTTCGAGTCCCTCTTCTCCCGCCATCGATCTTTCAAAATTTGAATCCATTTGCAAAAATTCGGACCTTTTACAAGGAAACTTTAGCTGAACTAAGTAAGGCTAGTTGGCCTTCGGTTGGGGAACTTCGCGAGTCCACAGTGGTGGTTGTGATTGGAGTCATTATCCTTGGTTTCTTTATTTCAGTTTCTGATTTTTCTCTATCCAATTGGGTTGAGTTGTTTACGAATCTCGTAAAGAGCACTTAGTTTTAATGTAGAAGCACCTTACCCTATGAGTTTAGATATGAAATGGTATGCTTTACAGTGTCTGTCCAATCACGAAGACAAAGTTAAGCGTTATCTTGTTAAATATAAAGAGGATGATGAAGAGTTTTGCAGTAGCCTTAAAGAAATTCTTGTACCGATAGAAACCGTTTCAGAGGTCAAGAATGGTAAAAAAAAGCAACGAGATCGTAAGTTTTACCCAGGGTATGTTTTTGTCGAGATGAATCTTTTTGACGAAAATGGAAATCTTAAAAAAGGTCCCTGGTATAAAATTAAGGAAACTGATGGGGTGATCAACTTTATTGGAAAAGAAAACCCCACTCCTTTGGCGGAAGACGAAATCGGTAGGATCTTGAGACAGGTGGATGAAGCAGTTGGAAAGGAAGTGCCCAAAGTCAAGTTTGTGGTAGGAGAAGTGGTTAAAATATTAGATGGTCCCTTCTTAAACCTAACCGGTGAAATAGAAGAAATAGATGCCGAAAAAGGTACTCTAAAAGTTTCAGTCTCTATCTTTGGTAGATTTACTCCAGTCGAGCTAGAATTCTGGCAAGTAGAAAAAGCAGAAGAGGAATAAACAGGAAAAAAAATGGCAAAAAAAGCAGTCGGACAAATCAAACTTCAATTACCTGCCGGTGCAGCGAATCCTGCTCCTCCAGTAGGCCCTGCACTTGGAGCGCAAGGTGTTAACATCATGGGTTTCTGTAAAGAATTCAATGCCAAGACAAAAGATCAATCTGGGCTGATTCTTCCTGTGGTTATCACCGTTTATGCGGATCGTTCGTTTAGCTTTATTCTAAAATCCCCTCCTGCAGCTGTATTACTAAAAAAAGCGGCGGGTCTTGCTAAAGGTTCTGGAGTTCCCAACCGTGATAAAGTTGGAACGGTTACTCGCGACCAAGTTCTTGAAATTGTAAAAACAAAACAAAACGATTTAAATTCCACCGATGCCGACTCTGCATGCCGGATTATTGAAGGTACTGCAAGAAGTATGGGAATAGAGGTAAAAAACTAGAGTTGTCTTTAACATTATGATCGCTAGAAGTAAAAGATATAAAAATTCATTTAAAGATGATCTGGCCGAGGTTGATTTACCTCATGCAATAGTAAAATTATCTGCTTTTGAGAAAGTAAAATTTGACGAAACTGTTGAGATTTCAATGTCCTTAGGTGTTGACCCCAAACAAAGTGCACAAACTGTCCGTGGCGTGGTTAATTTGCCTCACGGGAGTGGCAAAGAAACCAAAGTGCTTGTTTTTACAGAAAATGCAGAAGAAGCTAAAGAGTTTGGAGCTGACTTCGCAGGTTTGGAAGACTTAATTTCCAAAGTGAAAGATGGTTGGATGGACTTTGATGTAGCGCTTTCCACAACATCTGCAATGAAGTCTGTTAGATCAATCGCTCGTGTACTTGGACCAAGAGGTTTAATGCCAACGCCTAAAGCCGGAACGGTAACTGATGATATAAAAAGTGGCATCGAAGAGGTAAAAGCAGGTAGAGTTGAATTTAAAATGGACAAAACAGGAGCGATCGCTGTGGTAATCGGTAAACGTTCTTTTTCTCCAGAACAACTTCAAGAAAATGCAGAAACTGCAATTGAAGCAATTTCTTCTTCACGCCCCAATGGATTTAAAGGTAAATTCATTAAATCGATGCATGTTAGCAGTACCATGTCCCCAAGCGTAAGAATTGCATTCACGCCTGCACAATAATTTGTTTATGAGACCAGAAAAAAAATTCCTAGTACAAGAAGCCAGCGAATACCTTAATCGCTCTGACTTCTTTTTTCTAACCGATTACAAAGGCATTGACGCAGAGGAAACTACTGAATTAAGACAGCTTCTGTCTGAGAGAGGTGCAGAGTTTCATGTTGTTAAAAACTCTTCTCTGAGGCTTGCAACAAAAGAGAAGGAAATGGATGCTTTCGAAGAGTACCTTACGGGTCATACTGCGATTGTTTTTGGGGGAGAAGATGCATCGAGTGTGGCAAAAGTACTTGGCGAATATTTTAAAAAATCGGATAAAGTATCGGTTAAGGCAGGTGCTTTAGGGGATCGAGTTTTGACAGCTGCTGAAGTTAAACAGCTTGCTAAGTTGCCTGGCCTTGAAAGCCTTCGTGCTCATTTCCTTTCACTCCTTAATACTTCTGCTTCTCAGTTACTAAGCGTCATGTCTGCCCCCGCAAGAGGTTTTGTTACCGTTTTAAAAGCGAAAGCAGATAAAAATTAATTTTCAATTTCGGACTTGTCCGTTTAACCCAAAATAATAACCACCAACCTAGAAGAAATTAGGGGTAAAACCCTTAAACACCTAATAGGTACTAATCATATTCAGGCAAGGAGGTAATATAATAAAATGTCAGAAATAACAAAAGACCAAGTAGTTGATTGGCTTAGCGACCAATCAGTAATAGAGATCGCAGATCTTGTGAAAGATCTCGAAGAAAAATGGGGCGTCAGTGCTGCAGCTCCGGCAGCGGCTGCAGTGGCAGCACCGGCAGGAGGAGCAGATGGCGGCGAATCCGGAGGAGAAGAAAAGACAGAGTTCGATGTAGTTCTAAGTGAATTTGGCGGCAACAAAATTGCTGTTATTAAAGAAGTTAGAGCAATCACTGGATTAGGTCTAAAGGAAGCGAAAGAACTCGTAGAAAGTGCTCCTAAACCAATTAAAGAAGCTGTGTCAAAAGACGAAGCTGAAGAAATACTTAAAAAGCTTGAAGCATCTGGTGCTAAAGCAGAAATCAAGTAATGCCCGCCTTTGTCAATTTGTAATTCTTTTTTAAGCCGTACGGTTGCATGCAACCTGCGGCTTTTTCCATTTTTTTATTTCCAACCCGCACGATCGTTATGGATTCCACACAGAGACTAAACTTCGGAAAACTACAAGAAGTTATCGACCCGCCCAATTTGATTCAAAATCAGGTTGATTCCTTCCACGAATTTCTTCAAAGGGATGTACCCTCCAGTCACAGAAAGCAGGGAGGATTGGAAGCTGTATTCAAAGAAGTTTTTCCGATCATTAGTTATGATGAGAAGTCGCGCTTGGAATATGTGAGCTATTCGATGGGTGAATCCAAACTGTCCGAAATGGATTGCATTGACCAAAACTGTACCTATGCCGCACCCTTGCAGGTCAAATTACGACTCAAGTTGGAACTAGAGGGACAAAGTAAGCCCTTCTACAGTGAAGAAGAAATTTTCATGGGTGAGTTACCCATTGTTACTGAAAGAGGTTCATTTATTATCAACGGAGCCGAAAGAGTGGTAGTAAGCCAACTACACCGATCACCTGGCGTAAGTTTTGAAGAGTCTGTCCACACTAGTGGAAAAACACTTTATGGGTTTCGAATAATACCGGATCGCGGGACTTGGATCGAAGCTCAATTCGATCAACATGATTTGTTGTATGTTTATCTGGACCGTCGTAGAAGGCGTCGCAAGTTTTTGATCACAACTTTTCTTAGGGCATTGCTTGATGGGGAACCTGAAAAAGATAAAGACTCCGATCAGAAAATTATAGAATTGTTTTATGATATCGAGAATCTTTCTATCGAAGATCTTCTCAAAAAGGATAATGTTTCAAATTTTGTTCTGGTTGAACCCATGTTCGATCGAACCAAAGGTCAGGTTCTTGCTAAAGCTTTCGAACCATTGACTAAGACATACTTAAGAGCATTCCAGAAAGCAGGAGAATCAAGCTTACGAGCGATAGATACCTCCGTTGACGATGGTGCAATTATTCGTTGTCTTAAAAAAGACACCACCAAAAATAAGGAAGAAGCACTCAAGGAAATTTATAAGAAACTTAGACCGGGAGAACCGCCTGAAAAAGCAAATGCTGAGGCTTTGATCAAACGCCTCTTTCTGGATCCCAAGAGATATGATTTAGCAAAAGTGGGTCGTCATATGCTTAATCTAAAGTTAGGCCAAGAAACTCCGCTTGATGTTCGGGTAACAACGGTTGAGGATTTGGTTGCAGCAACCCGCAAGCTTACGGATTTAAAAAGAGGAAAAAGTAACGAAGAAAAAGCAAAACAAGACGCTGGGTCGATATTCGATATGGGAATAGACGATATCGATCACCTTGGAAACCGAAGGGTTCGTACGGTTGGAGAACTTTTGGCAAATGTTTGTAGGAGTGGTTTGGCGAGAACGGAAAGAGTTGTCCGCGAACGTATGACTCTTTACGATCAAGGCGTAGAGTCTTTGACGCCTGGCAAACTCATTAATCCTAAAGCATTAACAACAGTAGTTCGTGACTTTTTTGCAAGGAGTCAGCTCAGTCAATTTAAAGACCAAATTAATCCCCTTGCAGAAATGACTCACAAGCGTCGCCTTTCCGCGTTAGGACCCGGAGGTCTTAATCGGGAGAGAGCTGGCTTCGAAGTTAGAGATGTTCATCCAACTCACTATGGACGAATTTGTCCGATTGAGACACCAGAAGGGCCGAATATTGGATTGATCAATACCCTCTCTACTTATGCTAAAATTGACGAATTTGGATTTCTACAATCTCCCTATCACCCGGTAAGAAAAGGGGTTGTTGATAAAAATCCTAAGAATGTTAAATACTTAAATGCGTTTGAAGAAGAAAGATTTCGTATTGCCCAAGCAAATACTGAAATTGAAAAATCGAATAGCAAACTCACAGGTAGGGTTACCTGTCGGTACCGAGACCAAGTGGGTGAATATGATCCAGTAGATGTTGATTACATGGATGTTTCCCCTAAGCAGGTGGTTTCAGTTGCCGCAGGACTCATCCCTTTTATCGAACATGATGACGCCAATCGGGCACTCATGGGAGCGAACATGCAAAGGCAAGCCGTTCCCCTCCTTCAGTCTGAATCTCCACTTGTTGGAACTGGAATTGAAAAGAAGGTAGCAGAGGATTCGAAAACTGTGAGTGTTTCGGAATCAGAAGGAATTGTCGCCCTTGCAGATGGTAAGAGAATTGTCGTTTCGGATGATGGAACGCTACCGCCAAGGTTTTATAAAGAACCAAGGAGTGATCATAAAAAAGGGATTTATTGCTATGAGTTGCGGAAATTCCTTCGTTCCAATGCGGGCACTTGCTTTAATCAGAAGCCCATTGTCAGAAAAGGAGACAAGGTTAAGGTTGGGCAAGCAATTGCTGATGGAGCCTGTACGGATCAAGGAGAATTGGCGATTGGGCGTAATATCCTCGTAGCTTTCATGCCTTGGAAAGGTTATAATTTTGAGGATGCTATTTTGATCTCAGAAAAAATCGTAAAAGATGATATTTATACTTCCATTCATATTGAAGAATTCGAAGTTACTGCACGAGATACAAAATTAGGTCCAGAAGAAATAACCCGGGACATTCCCAACGCAGGGGAAGAAGCTCTTAGGAATTTAGACCATCTTGGTGTAGTAAGGATTGGTGCGGAAGTTAAACCTAGTGATATCCTTGTAGGGAAAATTACACCTAAAAGTGAGACAGACTTAGCTCCAGAAGAAAAACTTCTGCGGGCTATATTTGGAGAGAAAGCCGCGGATGTAAAAGATAGCTCTCTTAAAGTTCCTTCAGGTACCCAAGGTATTGTCATGGATATTAAGATTTCTAGCAGAACAGATGCGGAAAGAGAAAAACTTTCCCCCTCTGATTTCCGGAGACAAATGAAGCAAATTAAGGAAGATTTTCGAACTCAAACCGAAGACCTTAGAGCGCAACTTACAGAATCTCTATCCAACATTCTTCTTGGGGAAAAGATCCCTCTTAATGTTACAAATTCAGAAACTGGTGACATCATCATTCCATCTAACAGAAAAATTACCAAGACTCTTCTCCGGAGATTGGCATCTGTACATCGATTCATCGAGATTCCGCCATCCCCTGTGCGTATTAAAGTTTTCGAAATAATAGAGAGCTACGAATCAAAATTTTCTGATCTGGAAGATGACTGCAATCGAAAGATTGAGGCCATCGAACAGGGAGATCCCATCGATCAGGGTGCAATCAAAAATGTAAGGGTATTTGTTGCAAAGAAGCAAAAGATGCGAGTCGGAGACAAAATGGCAGGTAGACATGGAAATAAAGGAGTGGTTGCCAAAATTGTTGCCGAAGAAGATATGCCTTTTCTTCCAGATGGAACCCCAATTCAAATCTGTCTTAATCCTCTTGGAGTTCCAAGTCGGATGAATGTTGGGCAGGTTCTTGAAACTCATTTAGGTTGGGCTTGTAATAAGCTAGGATTAAAGGTTGCCACTCCGATATTTGACGGAATTCCAGAGTCCCGAATTCAGGAATATCTCAAAGAAGCAGAGCTTCCGGATACTGGAAAAACAGTCCTTTATGATGGTTGTACTGGTGAGGCTTTTTACCAAAAGATTGTTGTGGGCTACATGTACATGCTCAAGTTGAACCATTTGGTTTCTAGTAAAATTCATGCCCGTGCTGTTGGACCTTACAGTTTGATTACCCAACAACCGTTGGGCGGAAAAGCTCAATATGGTGGACAGAGGTTTGGAGAAATGGAGGTATGGGCTCTTGAAGCGTACGGAGCTGCTTACACCTTGCAGGAAATTCTTACAGTCAAGTCTGACGACGTAGCTGGCAGGACTAAGATTTATGAATCTCTAGTCAAAGGAGATAATTCTCTTCAGGCAGGAACACCTCAGTCTTTTAATGTTTTGATGAAAGAAATGCAAAGCCTCTGCCTTGATATTAGGGTCAGGGGAGAAGATGCACTCTAATCACAAACACATTTCTAAAATTTAAAAAACCAAATAAGGAATTATAGATGAGTATTGAAGCAGTAAGCGAAGCGTTAGGTGTAGAAGTTGGACCTATGGATCGGGTATCCATAACCGTGGCGTCGCCAGATGTCATTCGATCTTGGTCAAAAGGAGAAGTAAAGAATCCAGAGACCATAAATTATCGTACTTTTAAACCTGAGCCTGGGGGGTTGTTTTGCCAGAAGATATTTGGACCGGTGCGCGATTATGAATGTGCATGCGGAAAATACAAACGTATCAAGTATAAGGGAGTGGTTTGTGACCGTTGTGGAGTAGAAGTCACAGTCTCGCGAGTTCGTAGAGATCGTATGGGGCATATCGAACTTGCAGTTCCAGTATCTCATATTTGGTTTCTTAAAAGTATGCCTTCACGGTTAGGACTGCTTTTAAATATGACCGCAAAAAGTTTAGAACGAGTTCTGTATTATGAGCAATATATGGTAACTGATCCAGGTAATACCCCGCTCGAAGAAAAACAATTACTATCCGATAAGGAGTATAGGGAAGCTCAAGACGAATTCGGAGACGAATTTGAGGCAAAAATGGGGGCTGAAGCAGTTCGTGATGTTTTAGGTCGAATTGAACTCGAAGATGAACTCGAAGATTTGTACGAACAAATGCATGAGACTAAGTCTAAGCAAATTAAGAAAAAATTAGCTAGTCGGCTCAAAGTAACCCAAGGATTTATCAAATCTGGAGCTTCTCCGGAATGGATGATTTTAGATTCCATTCCAGTCATCCCACCCGACCTTCGCCCTCTTGTCCCGCTGGAAGGAGGACGTTTTGCCACTAGTGATTTAAATGATCTTTATCGAAGGGTAATCAATCGAAATAATCGGTTAAAAAACCTACTGCAGCTTAAAACCCCGGATGTAATTATTCACAACGAAAAGCGAATGCTTCAAGAAGCGGTAGATGCTCTCTTTGATAACGGGAGACATGGTAGGGCAATCACAGGTTCCGGGAATCGTGCACTGAAGTCCCTCAGTGATATGCTTAAGGGTAAGCAAGGTCGCTTTCGCCAAAATTTATTAGGGAAAAGGGTCGACTATTCTGGTCGTTCTGTGATTGTCATCGGTCCAGAACTTAAACTGCATCAATGTGGTCTTCCCAAAAAAATGGCACTCATTTTATTTGAGCCATTCATTATTAGAAGACTAAAAGAGTTAGGTTTTGTTCACACGGTTCGAGGTGCCCGCAAAATGATCGAAAGCCGCTCTCCCGAAGTTTGGGACATATTGGAAGAAGTTACCAAAGGACATCCTGTACTCTTAAATAGGGCACCTACCCTTCACCGTCTTTCTATTCAAGCCTTTGAACCCGTATTGATAGAAGGAAATGCTATCCGGGTACACCCGCTTGTCTGTACCCCATATAATGCTGATTTTGATGGGGACCAAATGGCAGTTCATGTGCCGCTTTCAGTAGAAGCGATCATGGAAGCAAAATTGTTAATGATGGCAACCCACAACATCTTTTCTCCCTCAAGCGGTAAGCCGATTCTTACACCATCTCAAGATATTGTGCTTGGCTCTTACTTCTTAACGATGGATCCGCAAGGAGAAATTCCTAAAGAGAATAAAAGACTTCCTCTGATAGCATCTCTGGAAGAAGCACTCAGTGCAATGCAAGAAGGAGTTCTGAAACTACACGATTGGATTGATCTTGCAAATCCAGACAAAGGAAAGGATACCCAATTTGGTCTGGCAAAAAAGTCATTGATTCGTACCACGGTAGGCCGCGTTCTTTTCAATACGATCTGGCCACCAGAACTTGGCTTTTTCAATGCACCAGCTCTCAAGGGTGACCTTGGAAACTTGATTCTTGAAACATTCAGACTTCTCGGAAAGTCAGAAACCATTGAATCTTTAGACCGCTTAAAGGAAATGGGCTTTGATATGGCAACGAAGGCGGGCATTTCTATTGGCATTTTCGATATGATCATACCTCCAGAGAAGCAAAAAAGGATTGAGGTCGCACGAAAGGAAATTGATAAAATTGAAGATCAGTTTCGTAAAGGTATCATTACGCGGGGAGAAAGACATAATAAAATAATTGATGTTTGGACAACAGCAACGGATGATATTGCTAAAGAAGTATTCAATTGCTTAAAGGATAATCTCGGTAAAGATACAATTAATCCAGTTTATCTGATGATGGACTCAGGAGCTCGCGGAAATCGACAGCAAGTTAGACAGCTTTGTGGAATGCGAGGACTTATGGCTAAGCCATCGGGGGAGATTATTGAGCAACCGATTTTGGCTTCATTTCGTGAAGGATTGTCTGTACTGGAATACTTCATGTCTACTCACGGTGCTCGTAAAGGGCTTGCAGACACCGCACTCAAGACTGCTGATGCAGGCTATCTTACTCGAAAACTGTGTGATGTCGCAATGGACTGTATCATTACCTGCGAAGACGATGGCCGGAGAGATGGTGTGGTTAAGAAGGCTATCATGGAGGGTGACAACGAAGTTGTACCGCTTCGGGATAGAATTATTGGACGCTATGCATCCGAAGATATTTTTGATCCTTCGAACCCCACTGAAATAGTGATTGCAGGAGGTTCTTTAATCACGGAGGAAATCGCAATAGAATTGGATGCTTTGGGAATTACTCGAATCAGAGTAATGTCTCCCCTATCAAGTCGGATTAAAAACGGGCTTACTGCCTTCGAATATGGTATTGATCCATCCACAAACAGTTTGGTTAAAGAAGGGTCTTCTGTTGGGATTATAGCTGCCCAGTCAATTGGAGAACCTGGTACTCAGTTGACAATGCGAACCTTCCATATTGGAGGAATCGCAAGTGCAGGTCGTGAAGATCCTGTGATTAATGTTCGTAAACGAGGCAAGCTCAGCTTTAAAGGACTCCGACTGGTTACGCTTGCGAACGAACAACAGGTTACTTTGAACAAAACTGGTTCGATTCAGGTTCTTGACCAAGATGAGCGAATAATCGACGATTATCCCATCCCAGCCGGAGCACTTCTTCACTTTAAGGATGGAGATGAAGTTGAAGAAGAGGCACTTCTTGCTCAATGGGATCCGTATAATATTCCGATCCTATCTGAAAAGAAGGGAGTTATATCTTTTGAAGATATGTTGCCAGGCGTGACTACAAAAGTGGATAGAGATGCAACTGGTGGAAGATCGATGGTTGTTATTGAACATAAGGAAGATTTAAATCCTCAGATTATTGTTAGGGATACATCCGGCAATCCTCTGGCTACTTACTCCGTACCGACTGGTGCACAAGTTGCGGTTGACGAGGGTACGAAAATCGACGCTGGTTCCATCATCGCAAAAACCCCGCGTCAAGCATCTAAAACTCAGGACATCACTGGAGGATTACCTCGCGTAGCAGAACTTTTTGAGGCTCGGAGACCAAAGGAAGGCAATGTTGGACAGATGGCTAAAATTGATGGGATCGTTTCGGAAGCCGGAACTTTAAGGTCTAAAAAACGTCTTTTAGTAACGAACGAAGAATCAGGTCAAGTAGAAGAGCATTTAATTCCCCATGGGAAGCATGTTTTAGTTCAACCTGGAGACTTCGCTCAGAAGGGACAACTTATAACAGAGGGTGCTAAAGATCCTCATGAAATCCTTGAAATTTTAGGGCCGTCAGCAGTACAGGAGTATTTGATAGAGGAGATTCAAAAGGTTTATCGCCTGCAAGGAGTAACTATTAACGATAAGCACTTGGAAGTGATTATTTCAAGGATGCTATTTAAGATAAGAATCACGGATACTGGTGATGCGGACTTTTTCTGGGGAGACCAAGTGGATCGTTTTGCATTTATGGATGCAAATGAAGAAATTTCTGAAAAAGGAGGAAAACCTGCAGAAGGAGAGCCTATTCTTTTAGGAATCACGAAAGCTTCGCTAGAAACCGACAGTTTTATTTCGGCTGCTTCTTTTCAAGAAACAACTCGTGTTCTTACTAATGCAGCTACGCTTGGTAAGGTTGATGAACTTAAGGGTTTTAAAGAGAATGTGATTATGGGACATTTGATTCCTGCGGGTACTGGATTACCCAAGTGGAGAAGATTGAAAATCGACACATTAGGAACAAACCCCGTAGAAAGTGCTGCATCTCAGTAAGTTTATAAAAAAAATATTCTTGAGATATTATAAGATTATGTTACAAATCATCGCTTTATCTAAATTTTCTACTCCATGCCCACTATAAATCAGTTAGTTCGCAAAGGCAGGCGCTTGCAAAAAACCAAAACCAAGTCGCCCGCTCTTAAAGCCTGCCCATTTCGCAGAGGTGTCTGCGTGCAAGTAACCACGCGGACTCCTAAAAAGCCAAATTCAGCAATCCGTAAAGTTGCGAAGGTAAGACTTACAACTGGCCATGAAGTTATAGCTTATATACCAGATGAAGGCCATAATTTGCAAGAACATAGCATCGTATTACTTAGGGGTGGTCGTGTGAAAGACTTGAATGGAGTTCGCTACCACATTGTAAGGGGTACACTTGACTGCCAAGGTGTCGAAAAAAGGAGACGAAGTCGCTCCAAGTATGGGGTTAAAAAACCTAAAAGCTGATCGTTATGTCACGTAGGAGACAGGCAACCAAACGACCCATTCTTCCGGATCCTTTACACGGTAGTCCACTTATCGGTTCACTTATTAATTCGGTCATGTTCAATGGTAAGAAGTCTGTTGCCCAAAGAATCGTTTACGGTGCAATCGAACGTATGGCTGAGAAACTTGGTAAGGGTAACCCCGTTGAACTCGTATTAGGAGCACTTGAAAATATCAGGCCTAAAATTGAGGTCAAAAGCCGTCGTGTTGGAGGTGCAACCTATCAAGTACCTATCGAAGTTCCATTTGAGCGCCAACAAAGTTTAGCCTTTCGTTGGGTAGTTAATGCTGCATCGTCACGCAAAGGAACTTCTATGGCCGAATCACTGGCTACGGAGCTTACGGATGCCTACAACAATACAGGATCGGTTGTCAAAAAAAGGGAAGAAACCCATAAGATGGCTCAGGCTAATCGGGCGTTTGCTCATCTCCGTTGGTAATTATTTAAAAGTTTTATTTGATGAGCAACAACGCCGAATTTTCATCTGCTAATGCAGCCGATCGTCCTGCGGTTCTTGAACATACGAGAAATATTGGAATTGCTGCCCACATTGATGCTGGTAAGACGACTTGCACGGAACGCGTTCTCTTTTATTCTGGTGTAGTTCATAAAATTGGTGAGGTTCATGAAGGTAGTGCTACTACGGACTGGATGGAGCAGGAACGTGAACGCGGAATTACTATAACATCAGCGGCTATTTCCTGTGGTTGGACCACATCAGAGGGCCCCAATGCCGGTATTCCTCACCGAATCAACATCATTGATACCCCAGGCCATGTTGATTTTACCGCTGAAGTAGAACGTTCTCTTCGGGTTTTAGACGGGGCGGTAGCTGTATTTACTTCTGTGGAAGGGGTTCAACC
>CESP01146609.1_pt1 | contig 13840 bp, 11 predicted proteins | sample 531211 | NCBI WGS metagenome assembly CESP01 (sample SAMEA2622074, study PRJEB7988) | marine metagenome | biome: marine biome (ENVO:00000447); feature: surface water layer (ENVO:00002042); material: "saline water (ENVO:00002010), including plankton (ENVO:xxxxxxxx)" | depth 5 m | reverse complement strand
TGGAATATGTCAGGAGAAGAAAGCCAGCAGCATGAAACACAAAATTTTATAAAGAATCTTGGTATAATTGCTGGCCTTTTGCTATTAACGAAAGATGAAAATTAATAGGATGTTCTAAAAAGTCTATTTTAGAATTTCTTCAATAATTCCTTTCAGCTTCATAGAACCATAAGTAGATAAGTGATCATCGTCATAATAAAAACTTTTATTTACTTCTCCAACCAAACATTTATCTTCATCACAGAATTCATCAATAATGTGAAAAAAATTGATTTCATCTTCAAATGATTTAAATGTTGTAACGGGTATTCGCTCCAAACTCTCAAACTTTTCTCGAGTAACTGAAAAATCATAAATGCTACCAATGCCCCTTGTTGTTCTGAAATAAAACGTTTCTGGAGAAGAAGTTTGTTGAGGGGGCTGCGATATTAAATATATTGGAATATTATTTTCTTTGTACTCTTTAACTGTTTCAAGAAAAGAATTGTTGAATGCCTTTATACTATTTTCTTTTGTAAATGGGCCATCCTTAGACCTTGCAATTAGCTGAGCACCAGTGCCGTCATAACTTCCATCAATATAATAAGACCATCTCGCAGAAAAAATAATTCCATTGACTTGTTGTTTGCGTGCATAGTTTAAAACTCTATCATTTAGTGCTTTGCAATTATTGGTTATCTGGTCTGGTCTGTTGGGAAATGCTCCGATGAAAGGAGGGCATCCAGAAGATCCAGTAAAAAATACACTTAATCCTCTTTCTGTAGCAATTTTGTCAACAATACTTTTTAAAGATAGAGCATGTGAATCACCAAATAGTATGAAATCAACCTTTTCTTTTTTAGTTCCTAGAAGACATCCCCATTCATCAGAGAAATGATTATAGGGTCTATCAAAACAAACTCCTACCTTAGGCTTACTAAAAGAATCTTTTAGTTCCTCAGAAAAATTTACCCTTCCTTCAAAACCCTTACTCAAAAGCATGCTCATACCAATAGCACTAAAAAATAATATTCCTAACACAGAAAAATTAAGAATAAATTTCCTTGAAGTTCTGGCTTTATCTCTAAAAGGTTTCTCTACCCATTTCCAACTTATATAAGCAAGAACTAATGAGCTCAGACAGAGAATAATCAACATAAGATCTGATACCCCCTCCAAAAATCTATGTTTTGCAAAAGCTAACAATGGCTGATGCCAAAGGTATGCGCTATAAGAAATAAGCCCAATTGAGACAATTGGAGAAAGGCTTAAAATTTTATAAACAATAGTTTTATTAACTGCCGAAAGAATTAGTAGCCCTGTACCAACAGTTGGTATTAATGTAAAAAAGCTTGGAAATGGGGTAGATTGATCGAAAAAAATTATTGAATAAACTATCATCCCTAATCCAGAAATACTTAAAATTTGGTTCAAAGCTGAGGATTTAAAGTGACCTCTGTATTTTAAATAAAAAGCAATAAATACACCTATTAATAGCTCCCATCCTCTTGTTGGTAGAAGGTAAAAGGTTGCTGATGGCTTGTTGTATGCTCCCCACTCAGCTATTAATAGGCTTGCAAAAAAAGCTAGCCCTAAAATAAGCAGTATCGATTTAATTCCAAAGCGCCAAAATGCTAATAAAAATATTGGAAAAATGATGTAATACTGTTCCTCAACTGCCAAACTCCAAGTATGCAAGAGTGGTTTAAGCTCTGCTGTAGTTTCAAAGTACCCACTTTCAAACCAAAATAAAAAGTTTGATGAAAAAGTAGAAACAGCAATTAGGCTCTCTCCAAAATCTTTAAGATCACTTGGTGTAAGTAAAAACCAAGCAAATGGAATGCAAGTAAGCATAACGAAAAATAATGCTGGCAAAATTCTTCTAGCTCGTCTCTCATAAAAATTTAAAACACTAAATCTGTCTTGCGATAATTCAGATAAAATAATGTTCGTAATTAGGTATCCACTGATTACGAAAAAAACATCTACTCCAACAAATCCACCACTAAAATATTGAAAGCCTGCATGAAAAAAGATGACTGGCAACACGGCTAATGCTCGTAAACCGTCAATTTCTGCTCTGTAGTTCAGTTTTAACTCCTGCCTTTAAATTCAGATTTTGATATTCTTTATAAATTTTATCATTAATAAACTATATTTTATTTTCTATGAAAAGAGTTGGAACATTGTGATTATGCGACTTAAGAGTAGCTACTAGGGTGCCATCTTTGATTCCTTCCTTAATTTCTGTAATTTCGACATTATTTTTTAAAAGTCTATTTCTTACTTCTACAATATCTTTAACCTGCCATGCTAATCCCCAAAGAGTATCATTGCATTCTGGTTCAGAACCATGTTCCTCTATGACTTCAATAGTGGTTTTATTGGTCCTAAAAAACAACATCCTCTTTTTCCAGGCCTTAATAAATTTATCCAGTGCTAACCGAATACCAAATACATCCCTATAAATTTTTATGAATCCATCAGGATCATTTGTTTGAATTACAGCATGATCTAATCTGTGTATCGCTGATCTAGAATATGAATCAACTGAGGGCAAAACTCCAGTTTTATGCTGAATAACAAAAGAAAATAAACCACGAGACATCTCAGGGGGCAAAAATTGATTTATCCATGTTCTTGTTTCTCCAGTTTGGTCATTTATGCTCTCACCACTTGTTAAGTCTGGTAATGAAAAACCAGAATCATTAATTTTTGTTCTTAAAAAATTTATATCATCAGTGCCCATTACAAAGCCCAATAGCCCTTCACCTTTCTCTTTAATATGCTTTTCTACAAGCTCTGCTCCCAAACCAGTTCCAGTTGAGGCTAAAAGCTCGAAATAAGTATTTTCAAAATTAAATAATACGTTCGACGTTCCAAAATCTTTATGTTTCCCTCGCCAAACTGGTGACAAACCAAAGATTTTCTCATAATTATTTTTTGCGACCTCAAGATCTTCTACTGCGACGATAATATGATCTAGTGAATTAACCATTATTCACTTCACTCCCACTCAATAGTTACGTTACTAAAATAGCCTGTAAAATCAATACTTTAAAGGCTTCATAATTATACTTTGTAACTCGATTAAATGAATTCATCATACTTATCGAGCAATTTTTTTAAAATTTGTTTCTTTTCTTTATCTAGCTTATTAATAATTTTGAAGTTTTGTTCAATAGTGCTTAACAATTGCTTATCTGGTTCTGGAATTTTTATTTCCAACACATCATTAGGATACAAGTGTGAAGTGATGCCCCTTACTTGCCTTTGAATAGATAAATATCCATATCTTGAGCCTAAAAAGAAATATAAATATAAAATTAAGCCATTAGATAATTTGCCTCCTCGTATTGTTATGAGCTCTCCTGATGTTATCACTGACTCTAACAAAGATTCATCTTCAGTAATTATATTTATCTTCTTACCAATATGATCCTGACTATGAGCATCTGATAAAATTAGAATATCAAGATGTTGAGTTAATTTTGAAATAGACTTTTTATAAAAATCTTCTGTTATAGGCTCTCTCTTAAAAAAATTTAATCCTGCATCTGATAGTGCATTAGCCTTTATAATTGAGTATCCATAGTTACTTTCAGTTTGTTCTTTTTTTGAGGGTGTATTACCCTTGAATATAGTTTGGAAATAATCTTTCAAATAAAAGAAGTTACCTGATTTCAAGAAAAGTTCCTCCATAGATAGATAAAATTTATGATAAAACTCAGAGTCTATTCTGTTTTCTTTATCCTGAAATAAAGTTGATATATCAATTTTTGATATAGATAAATTCTTAATAGAATCTATATCCAAACCCTTAAAATAGTTAGTTAAGAATAGGTTTACCGCCTCTTTTGTTTCATCCTCAATTTTTAATTTCTTTTCCTCAAGAGAATAAATATTAGGTATCTTGGTTTTAATTTCTTGCGAGAAACTATAATCAAGATTTGGTAAAACGAGATCTTTGAAATCAATTTCATCTACAGCAGGATACATAGTAGCCCTTGTTCTCCTCGAAATTTGTCGTTTGAACAAATCTGATTTTAGATACAGAAATAGTTCTTCTTTTGAGATATCTCCAGTGGGCTCAAACAAAATAAATCCTGAAGAACAGACACATTCTTTCTGGATAATAGCAACTCCACTCCTATAAGGACGCACCGAAGATACGACTACAGCACCAAGTTTTGCTAATTTTGTTGCCCTAGATGGTGCTAAGTCTGTTTTATGAATGTCCGTAACATAATTCCCAGAATATACATCTATGCCAGATATTTCTAAATAATTGAAAGTATCCTTATCGTATTTATTTTTATCAAACTTATCTCCTAAAACTTTAAAATAATCCTCAAAAAGCTTTCCTTCTTTAATTGATTTTTCTTCGTTAATTAACTCAGCATAGAAATACTCTGAGTCCATTCTCTTTTTATCAATCAAATCAGATAATTTAACAATATTGAAATTCATGACTAAAAGAAATCCAAATTCTGTTTTTTACAAAATTTTATAAATTCTTGAGAAATTTCATATAAGTCAGTTTTGATATCTTCTATATTTGCGTTCTCAGGATCTTTCCCAACTCTAAATCCTTTAATCAATTCCTGCCCTTCATAAACATTATTTCCTCTTTTATCCTTTCCAGAAAACTTAGATGTAGCAATAAAAACTTCATAATTTTCTTCTTTAATATCTGTTTTTTTATACTTTTGAAGGAATAAAAGTGATGTCTTGGGAGTAGTAAATGGCTTAAAAGTATTTTGTTCTAAGCCAACAATTCCAAGAATCCTAAATTTATCTTTAAGAAAATCTCTAATATAGTCATCATTTAAGTTATTTAAAATTCCTTGTGGTAAAACTATGCATAGCCTTCCACCAGGTTTTAATACCTTATAACATTGTTCTAGCATTAAAATTGGTTTTGTTACTTTATTCTGTATTTTGTTTGATGAAGGATCCCCCTTATATGACAAATCAAATTGGGATAGAACTTCCGTTTTTTTTAAATCGCCAGAAAAAGGCGGATTTGTAAAAATAATATCGATATCTTTAATTGATTGTTTTATCTGACTATCCCAAGCATCAGAATCTATTGAATCCTTCCAATAAATATTTGATCTGCCATCTCCCCAAATTAACATATAAGCCTTACAGACTTTTACTAATCTTGGATCATAATCCAGTCCAAAAATTTTTCTTTGAGCATATTCGTTTTGTTGGCTGATAGCCTCAACCGGGTTATCCCATTTTTGCTCTATTGTTTTGTAAACATGATCTAAAGCATAAACAAGAAAACCTCCTGAGCCGCAAGCGGGATCGAATACTGTTTCATCTTCTTTAGGGTTTAACATTTCTACACATGCCTTTACGACTTGTCTAGGAGTGAAATATTGTCCCAATTCTCCTTTAAAATCAGGATTTACCATCGCTTCAAAAGCAGTTCCAATAACATCTATATTCGATCCAATCAAATGGTAATTTTCTAAAGCACTCGCAGTGTATGTAGTATTATAATTGTTAAGTTTAATCTCCTCATTATCATCAAAAATACCTTTCCATTTTGTTTTAGCTTTTGAAAATAGTTTTTTTATAGTCTCTGCTGAATTTTTATGACTGTCTGTGACTTTAATTCTAAATTCGCACTTAGAGGTATCTTTAGAAAGATTTGTTTTTTCATCGTAAAGCTTTGTAAAAATTATCTTAAAAATTTCATTAAAAAAATCAACTCCTTGCTGAAGAGCAATCTCATTTTCACAATCCTTTATGACTGAAACTAAATCTTCAATTTTTCTCAGATCTGATTTTGTTAATGGGTTATCGATATCCTCAAGAGTCTCGCCATCTTTCGGAATATTACTTATAACTCTAAATCTATTAACATTCTCTTTTAGCTGGAAAACAGGATCACCATTTGTCCAAACCCCAAAAATTACACCAGTAGCATTCATATATGAATGAAGCTGATCTAATCCATCAATTCTATTTTTCTTTTTATTCTCAATTATAATTTTTGGAGTTAACTTTTTTGTATCTTCATAAACAACAATATCTGCTCTTTTCTTGTGAATAGTAGAGCCCATCTTTATTCCGACTTCTACAGCAATTTGCTCTTTTGAGTAGTTATGGTGCTCTATAAGTTCTGCAATAAAATCCTGTCTCACAATTTCTTCAGGAGTTTTTACAACTTCTTTTCCTCTTATCAGGCATGTTATTTTTTCTTTCATCTCAATTGCTCTTTTTAAATTATAGATCTATTCACTTTATTCCCACTCGATTGTGGCTGGTGGTTTTGAAGTGATATCGTAGACCACCCTACTTATTCCATCAATCTCATTAACTATACGGGTAGAGACATGCTCTACGAACTCATGAGGAAGATTTGTTGCTTTAGCGGTCATAAAATCAGTGGTATTTACTGATCTCAATCCAATTACATCTGCATATATCCTGTTATCTCCAACTACTCCTACAGATTTTATTGGCATATAAAAAGCATATGCCTGGCTCGCAGAATAATATAAATCATAATTTTTTAGCTCTGTTAAAAAAATGTGGTCTGCTTCTCTTAATCTTTGTAGCCTTTTTTCATTTACTTCACCAATCACCCTTATGCCAAGACCGGGACCTGGGAATGGATGTCTTTCAACAATCTCATTTGGCAAGCCAATGGCTTTTCCAATCTTTCTAACTTCGTCCTTAAATAACATCCTAAAAGGCTCTAATAATTTAAGGTTCATTCTTTCTGGCAAGCCTCCAACATTATGATGAGACTTAATAACTTTTGCTTTTGATTTTGAGTTACCTGCAGATTCAATTACATCTGGATAAATAGTACCTTGTGCAAGCCACTTAATACCATCAAGTTGTTTACTCTCCTCCTCAAATACTTCTATAAATGTGTTACCAATAATTTTTCTTTTTTTCTCAGGATCAGTAATGCCAATTAATTTATTTAAAAATAAATCCTCAGCATTGACTAAATTCACTTCTAAACCGATTTTCTCTTTCAAATTATTTATCACATTTTTTCCTTCGTTCATCCTTAGTAAACCATGATCTACCATGACACATGTTAGTCGTTTGCCTAATATTTTATAAAGTACTGCTGCTAGAACTGTAGAATCTACACCGCCACTTAATGCTAGTAGTACATTCTCATTTTTTGCTGTTCTTGCAACTTCTTCATCTATTTGATTAAGAATATCTGATGCATTCCAGTTTTGCTTAATGTCGCACCTCTCTACGAAGTTTTCAATAATTTGAGTACCAAATTTTGTATGAGTAACCTCAGGGTGGAATTGCAATCCAAAGTGATTTTTTGAATGATTTTGAAATGCTGCAATTGGTGAGTTATTAGAAGAGGCAATAATTTCATATCCTTCAGGAAGCGATTTCACTTTGTCACCATGTGACATCCATACATTAACTTTTTCTTCAATACCATTAAATAACGAAGAATTATTTTTCAGCTCAATTTCAGTGTGACCAAATTCTTTTTTGCCTTCGTTGGCTATCTCTCCACCTTCTTGATATGCAAGCACTTGCATTCCATAACAAACACCTAAGATAGGTTTTTTAGAATCAAATATGCTTTTATCTATTTTAGGATTACCATCTATATTTGAGGACTCTGGACCACCTGAAAGAACAAATCCTTCAACATCTTCAAGACTTGAGACTTCATCCCAAGGGCGTACTTCGGAGTATATATTAAGCTCTCTAAGTCTTCTTGCAATAAGTTGTGTGTATTGAGAGCCGAAATCTATAACTAAGATTTTTTTCATCAATCTGCTCTATAATTTGGTGCCTCTTTAGTGATGCTTACATCATGTACATGGCTTTCTTTTACTCCAGAGGAGGTGATTTTTTGAAATTGAACTCTTTCTTTTAAATTTAGAATAGTTTCAGATCCTGTATATCCCATTCCCTGTCTAAGGCCACCTTCCATTTGAAAGACAACATCTTTTAACCAGCCTCTGAAAGGAACCCTTCCTTCAATGCCCTCTGGAACCATTTTATCAGCATCAACATCGTCTCCATGCATATATCTGCTTGCATCAGTCATTTTTGCCATTGCACTTATCGAGCCCATTCCTCTATATGTCTTAAAGCTTCGACCTTGGTAAAGCTCAACTTCTCCTGGAGCTTCTTCTGTTCCGGCAAAAGCACTTCCAAGCATTACAGAGTCTGCTCCTGCACCAATTGCTTTTACCACATCTCCAGAAAATCTTATACCACCATCCGAAATTATAGGGATGCTCTTACATGCTTTTCGAACTTCTAAAATAGCGGATAGTTGTGGAACTCCTATGCCCGCAATTATTCTAGTTGTGCAAATAGAGCCAGGGCCAACTCCAACTTTTATTGCATCAGCGCCAGCATCAATAAGTAATTGAGCTCCCTCTTTTGTAGCAACATTTCCTGCAACTACATCAATGCTTGGATATTGTTTTTTTAGGGATTTTAAAACATCCACAACTCCTTTTGAGTCCCCGTGTGCACTATCTATAACAAAGACATCTACTCCAGCTGATGAGAGCTTTTTAGCTCTTTCATCTAAATTTTTACTTACACCAACTGCAGCACCAACAATTAGTCTGCCCTCTGGATCCCTTGATGCCAGTGGATAATCTATTGATTTCTCAATATCTTTCATTGTTATTAATCCAACTAAATTTTTTTGTTTATCAAGAACTAAGATCTTTTCAATTCGATGTTTATACATTAGTGATTTAACAGTCTCTTGATCTTCGCCCTCTGTGACTGTTATTAATTTTTCTTTGGAAGTCATAATGCTTTTAACACTTTGTTCAGTATTTCTTGCATTTCTAAAATCTCTTCTTGTTACAATCCCTTTTAAATCACCGTTATCTACAACTGGCATACCTGAAATATTTAATTCAGAAGTAAGTTGTATTAATTCAGCGATAGTATTTGAGGATTCAATAGTTATTGGGTCTCTAACAATTCCGCTTTCAAACTTTTTAACTTTTTTAACTTGTTCAGCTTGCTCAGATGGGGAGCAGTTCTTGTGTATAATGCCAATGCCACCGAGAGATGCTAAGGCAATTGCCATTTTTGACTCAGTTACTGTGTCCATTGCAGCTGAACAAAATGGAAGGTTTAAAAAAATGTTTTTTGTAAATTTTGTTTTTAGAGATACGTCTTTGGGCAAGACATCTGAGTGTTTTGGTATAACCAAAACGTCATCAAATGTTAGTGCTTCTTGTTGAACCTTTTCCATAATATAGTATATATCAACAGGACATTTGTTTCCACTATGAACAGCTTATATCTAGTCATACCAGTGCTCTCAGGCATAATAGGAGCATCTATAGCAAGTTGGTTGGTGCAAGAATATGATAATTATCGAAGAGAATACAAAAATTTTACAGATAGAGTTTTTGTTAGATCTACATGCGACTTTTGTCAAAAAAACTTAAATCTCTCTGAATTATTTCCAGTTTTTTCTTATTTATTTCAGCGTGGGAAAAGCAGGTGTTGCAAAAAACCCATTACAAAAAAATATATCTTTTTTGAGATCCTAGGAGCATTAATTTTTGTTTTTGGAATAATTTCTAATTCTTTACAAATTTCATTTTTAGCAATTTCTATAATCTTTCTCATCTTTTGTGATGAGAAATATCAGGAAATACCTATTTGGAATAATTTATTCATACTTACTTGGGTAGTTTTAGAGCTTTACTTTAACCATTCAAATAGCCAAATTTTACAGAACCTATTTGCTGCAAGTTGTGCTTGCATTATTTTACTGCTCATTTATTATTCGTACCTAAAAATTAAGGGTACTGAAGGAATTGGTCTTGCGGATATCTTACTCTTATTTACAGCTTTCCTTTATTTTGGATTACCTGCATCATTCTACTTACTAACACTTGCATCACTTAGTTTAATTTTAAAAATTATACTTACTCAGCAATATAAGAGTAAGCATGCTTTTGGTTCCTGGATAGCAGGATTTTTCTTAATGTTTACTGTATACCAAGAATTTTATGGGACTGTAGGCTAATTTTCCACTTTGGATTCTGCATACAAAATTTAATGGTTTCGTTTATATTTTCTTGTAATTTTTCTGAATCCATAGGTTGAACATAAAAATGACTAAAATTCATTGCCTCAAACATTTTAGGATTAAAATTTTGTTGGGGGTATATGAATTTTATTTCATCTCCACTGGAAACATTAATTTTTGTTTTAGGTTTAGGGCTCATACAAATCCAATCAATTCCTGAAGGTGGAATGATCGTTCCATTTGTTTCAATTGCAATATATAAATTATTTTCCTTAAAAAAATTAATTAATTGTTGATCAACCTGTAATAAAGGCTCTCCTCCTGTCAAAACGACATTTATATTTTCATCTTTATTTAACCAAATAGACCTAACTTTAGATAAAAGCTCTTCCTTGGTATAAATACCTCCATTAATGCCATCAGTTCCATAAAAGTCAGTATCACAGAAATTACAAATTGCATTGCCACGGTTTTTTTCCTTGCCGCTCCAAAGATTACATCCTGTAAACCTTATAAAAACTGAATTCATTCCTGTATTTTTACCCTCTCCTTGTTGGGTATAAAAGATCTCTTTTATTCTATAGTTCATTCAATGGGTCCTTAGCATTGTTCTCTTTAAAAGAGTTAGCTCTTTCAATGCAAGCACTACATTTTCCACAGGGTAGATCTTTACCTTCATAGCAAGTCCACGTTTGTGAGTAATCTAGTTTCATTTCTAACCCCATCTTTAAGATATCTTTTTTAGTAAGGTTTTGAAAAGGAGCTTCAAGAACGATTTTATGGTAATCACAAATTTCTAAAACATTAGAGAGTTTTGATATAAATTCTGGTCTACAGTCTGGGTAAATTTCGTGATCTCCAGAATGTGCAGCATACCAAATATAATTTATCTTTTTAGAGATTGCTAATGATGCTGCCACAGATATCATTATCATATTTCTATTGGGCACAACTGTGAGTTTCATTTTCTCTTTGTCATAATTTCCTTCAGGAACTTTTGTAGCTCCTACTAGAGCTGATTCAGAAAGAAATTCTTCAAAAGGTAGACGAATAACTTTATGTTCAATATTTAATCTTTGAGCACATTCTGATGCAAAATTTAACTCTTTTCGATGCTTCTGCCCGTAGTCAAAGCTTACAGCCATGACTTGCCTAAATTTTTGTTTAGCTAAATTTAGAAGAGTAAAAGAATCAAGCCCTCCTGAATAGACTATTAGGGCTTTCTCCATCTAAAGTTGGTCAGTTTTTGCTGCACAAACGAAATCATTTCTATGTAGTCCTTCGATTGCATGCGTCCACCACCAAACTCTAACCTTTCCCCATTCTAGAGCAATAAGCGGGTGGTGGTTTTCGTTTTCCGCGAGATTAGCAACCTTTGTAGCAAACTCCAATGCTGATGAATAGTTTTTAAATTTATACTCCTTAAATAATTTATCGATTTCTGAAGAGTTTGAAACATCATGGTCTCCAATATTTCTAACTTCTTTTGTTTCAGTGATGACAATCCAATCATCAAGCTCTTTCAAAAACTGTTCCTGTTCGTCAGGCTTAACTCTTGGAGCACCAACTTGGCATGCTTCGCATTTTTCTTCTGTTAATTTCATATTTAAAAATAGGGTTTGATTAGATTCTTTGGATCCAACAAACTTTCTAACTCCTTTCTCTCTATAGTAGTCATCTCTTCAGCAACATCAATAATAGCTCGCTTTTCTTTATATGCTTTTTTTGCAATTTCTGCAGCCTTCTTATATCCAATTATAGGATTCAGAGCTGTGACTAAGATAGGATTCCTATGAAGATTTTGAGAACTATTCTTTTCATTTATTTTAAATGTTTTAATGCATTTCTTGGCAAGGAGTGGCATACAATTCCCCATCAAATTAATGCTTTTTAATAGGTTATATGCAATTACTGGCAACATAACATTTAATTGAAAATTTCCGCTTTGAACACCAATTGAAATCGTTAAATCATTCCCGATTACATCTGCACAAGCCATTGAAACAGCCTCAGGAATAACTGGGTTTACTTTTCCTGGCATGATACTACTACCAGGTTGTAGTGCTTCCAGTTCAATATCTGCTAGGCCTGTCAACGGCCCGCTATTCATCCATCTAATATCATTTGAAATCTTCATCAATATGAGAGAAAGGTTCTTTACTGCACTTGAAAGTTCACTTGAGTTATCTTGAGAGCTGAGGCTCTGGAAAAAATTAGGAGCTGGTTTCACTTTAAAGCCTGTTATTTTCTCCATTGCATTACAAAAATATTTTGGAAATTCTTTATGTGAGTTTACTCCTGTACCTATGGCTGTTCCACCTTGAGGCAAAAGAAGCATTCTCTTGTTAGCTTGGGACAATATTTCTTTTGAGCTTTTTAGCTGTGCTGACCATCCAGATAATTCTTGAGAAAAATCTATTGGCATTGCATCCATTAAGTGTGTTCGTCCTGTTTTGAGTTTTCCTTTAAGGCTTTTCGACTTAAGATCAATTTCTTTGATCAATAAATCTAAACTTGGCAAAAGAAATTCTTCCATATCATATAAAGCGCTTATACAAATTGCAGTTGGTATCGTATCGTTACTACTTTGACTCCTATTGACTTCATCGTTAGGGCATATAGCTGATTTAATTTTTTGAGATGCTAGATTTGCAATTACTTCATTTGCATTCATATTTGTACTTGTACCTGAACCAGTTTGAAATATATCTAGAGGGAAATGGTCATCAACATCCCCTTTCATAACTAATCTTGAAGCATTCTTTATGGCATTAGACTTTTTTGCAGATATTAAGCCAAGGTCTTGGTTCGCAACTGCTGCAGAATATTTAATAGCTCCCATTGCCTTTATAAATGATCTGCCAAATGGAAACTTAAATTTAATGCCACTAATAGGGAAGTTTTGTAATGCCCTTTGTGTTTGGGCACCCCATAGTGCGTCAATAGGAACTTTTACGTCACCCAAACTATCTTTCTCTACTCTAAAATTTTGTGCTTTTTTCATGATTTCTCAAGAATTATAAATTATTATAAATCTATTATGGCTGCAGCAGATAATTTTAATACATCAATAGCTAATAAGATTGATTTAAATAAAGGAAAATTACCTTATAAAGGAAGAGGATTGTCTGGATCGATAGATATTAATTCAAAATCTATCGAAGAGCAAAGACGGTATGGCGTTGAACACCTTGCCGCGGCTTACAGAATTTTTTCTAAAAAAGGGTTCGATTTAGGTCTTGTTGGTCATATCTCTTTTCGTGATCCTGAATTTAAGGATTGTTTTTGGATAAATCCTTTAGGCTATCATTTTTCCCAAATGAAAGTTTCAGATTTATGCTTAATGCATCAAGAGGGTGAACTTGTGTTTGGGAGGGAACGAACTGGTGACGCAGCTCAATCAATCCATTCGAATATTTATAAAAATAGAGATGATATAAATGCTATTGCTCATGCTCATCCTATGCATGGAAAAACATTTTCTACCTTAGACAAGATGCTTAAACCTTTGACACAAGATTCCTGTGCTTTTTTTGAAAGAACAGCAACATTTACAGATTATGATGGGGTAGCTAATGGGCCTGATGAAGGTATTAATATTTCAAAATCACTAGCTGATAAAGACTTTTTAATTTTACGAAATCACGGAATTCTTACTACTGGGTCAATGGTAGATACTGCTCTTTGGTATTTTCTCAATATGGAAGAGGCTTGTCAGTCTCAATTAATTGCAGAATCAATAGGAGACCCTATACAAATTGACGATGATGTTGCAAGGCACACAAGAGATTATGTAGCAAATGACCTCTCTGCCTTCGCTAGCATGCA
>CESP01164453.1_pt1 | contig 13899 bp, 11 predicted proteins | sample 531211 | NCBI WGS metagenome assembly CESP01 (sample SAMEA2622074, study PRJEB7988) | marine metagenome | biome: marine biome (ENVO:00000447); feature: surface water layer (ENVO:00002042); material: "saline water (ENVO:00002010), including plankton (ENVO:xxxxxxxx)" | depth 5 m | reverse complement strand
TTCACTAGTAATTTTAGGTTTAAAATAATTTAATACGTCATTTCCTACTAATATCTTATTTCCTTTATTCAATAATAATAAACTGGGAACATTTACTATTTGTTTTGGAAGTAATATTTCTCGTCCATTATCTAAAACTATATATAATTGTCCTTTTTTTTCTATTCTTCTATCTATTGATAAAAAATGAATATCATTTTGTAAATTACTTTTACCTAATTCATATAGTAGCAATTTACAGTTCTCACAATACTTACTATAATATAAAACAGAACTCATTTATATATTGTTAAAGTTTCTAATACTAAAAATATAACACAAAAAACATAAAATTGAAAATTAATTAAATAAATAATATTATATTATATAAACATGACTACTCTAGATATTACACCCGTCGTTGAAAACTCTATTGAAAATAAACAAGGTGTTTTAGAATTTACTATTAAAAATGCGAATGTTAGTATTGTAAATGGATTAAGAAGGACTTTACTAACAAATATTCCTTCATCTGTAATTGATAGTAAGCAAAGTGACTTTTATACAAATACCGGGCGATTACATAATGAGATTTTGAAACAACGATTAGATTGTATTCCTGTTCATATTAAAGATACATCAGTATTGAGTGATTTACTGTTAGAAGTAGAAATGACTAATGATACTGATATGTTGATGTATATTACTTCTAGGGATTTTAAGATTAAAAATATTTCAACCGATACCTATCTTACTGATGAAGCGGTAGAAAAAATATTTCCACCTAGTAAATTAACTAAATCTTTTGTATTATTTTCAAGATTACGTCCTAAAATATCTAATGATATTCCTGGTGAAAAACTACATTTTACTGCTAGGTTTAAAGAAGGAACGGCTAAACAAAATGGTGCATATAATGTTGTAAGTATAGCTGCTTACGCTAATACTCCAGACAAAGGAAGACAAGCAGAGCAGTGGGACCAAATTGAAGAAAACTTACAAGAGAGAGGTCTAAATCAAAAAGATATTGATTATGAGCGTAAAAATTGGTATACACTTGCCGCTAAAAGAATTTATTTAAAAGATAGTTTTGATTTTAAATGTCAGTCTGTTGGTGTATATACCAATTTACAGCTTATTCACCTAGCATGTGATAAGATTAAAGAACAATTAAAAGATGTTTATGATAAGTGTAGTACACAAATATATGAAATTAATATGCGTTCTACTGCTATGAAAAATAGTGCTGATTTTATTCTTCAGGGTTATGATTATACTATTGGTAAGATTATAGAATACGTTTTACATGAAGAATATTACAAAAAAAATGAGAATCTTTTATCTTACATCGGATTCATTAAAAATCATCCTCATGATGACTATTCTATTATAAGATTTGCATTTAAAGAAGAAGATGATTTTAATAAGGAAAATATTTATAATTTAGTTATGTATTCGTGTAATAAGGCAGATGATATTTATAACGCTATTAAAGAATACTTCTAACTGAAAAAAAAGCACTAATAAATAATATTTTTTATTTGAAATATTATTTATCTTTTTCTGTGTTTTGTTTTTCTTTTACGTTTTCCTCCAATTTGAGGTTGTTTCGGGTTACGTCCAGTTTAGGTTGTTTTTGGGGCCTTAATAGTCCTCTTCTAATAGATTTATTTATTTCAGGCATAGCTTGTTCTACTTTATTATTAATTATTCTAGCTGCATTAGCTTGTGCTTCAGGTGTTTTCCAATAAATCATCCTATCAAAACTCTTCCTCATATGTCTTCTTAATTCTTCTTGCTTTTTTGTATTGCCTTCTATTCTAGCTCTTTTCATTTTATTGAAAAGATCTGCTTGTTTTTTTATTTCCGTTTTATCAACAGACTTTTTAAAATCTGATATTGGATCAAAAGCTCCTTTTTTTCTACGTGTTTTTCTTCTTTTTCTCCTATTTTTCTTTTTGCGAGTTCTTTTCTTTTTTCGTGTTTTTCGTTTTGATTTTTTCTTTCTTCCTCCTTTACGCTTTCTAGAATTTCTAGAATTTCTAGATTGTCTACCACGTATTGCCGATTGTATTTTGGTAGCAGCGTTTTCAGCTGCCTCTCTTTCAGCCATCGTGGCATAATCTGATTGTAGAACTTCTTCACCCTCTTCTGGTTCAGAATCATAAAATTTATTTTCACCATCATAATTATCATCTCTTATTACTGTGCTAGCATTTGAAAATGTTCTTAAAGCAGGTGGATTAGACATTAATATTGATGGAGCACTTTTTGATCGTAATCTTCCAGACATATATTAAATACTTAGAAATTATTCTAAAGGTTGTTCTACACTTTTTGTATCTAACGCATGTTGTTTATAAATGTAATTCACAGCATACATTAATCGTTGAGGAGGAAGACTATTTACATAATCTATTACAACTTGTTTATTTACATACTTCTTCTCCTCAAATAACTCATTAATATACTTTTCTTGTAAAGCATACATATGAGGCTTAAATTGATATGGATATTCACTTAATTTCTTTTGTTTTTGAATGAAACAGTGAATATAATTTACATGTAGCTGTGATGTAAATGAATGCATATCATTTCTAAATTGTGAAAAAAGCGGACGATATTCTGGATAATATTTCAAAAACTCTGCTACCATACCTTTCTGTCTCAAATAGTAATAATGAAACTGAAGTTTTGGATTATTTCCTTTCAAGTGTTTCACGCGTTCATAATTTCTATTACGTAATTTCAATCTATGTCCCTCCTCATTTACAACTACTATACCTTGTTGAGTATATTCCAAATTATCTGAAGCATAATGTTCTAATAGTTCATCCCAAAATTCAAATGATTTTATAGTATTTTCAAATATATGATTTCCTTTAAAATCTTTAACTACATTAGGCCTACTAGTAATTGTTACATTTTCACCTTCATTATTAATTTCATATACGTTAGTTAAAATAAGTTTTTTTTCTGTTAATGGAACAACAATTTTGTTTTCAGGATGTTGTAATACAAAACTATAGCAATACTTTTTATCTAGATGATCGAATTCTAGTTGGGTTTCATTCATAGCATCTAAAAACAAAAATCTAAATGTTTTATCACTATTCCAACTACAACGTGCTCCAATACAACTTTTAGTATTTATATTCCATTCATCTGCTGTTTTGTCCCAAAATACGTTCACCATCGTTCCTTCAGCAAAGTCTAATTGAATACATTTACTTAATTCATTTTCTTCCATAAATCTATTTTTATTCAAAGATTTTGGAGGAGCAAATGATAGCACTTCCATTTTTCCATCAATAAAAGCACATACAACTGAACGATAAAGACCTAGAACCATATCATTTGTTTCATTAATATATTTTTTATTATATTTTAATATGTATTTTTCTTCACTATTGTCTTTTACAATTATTTCTTCATGTGCTACATTATTTTTCTTTTTTTCAATAATATCTTGAATTAGCTCTTTAGAAAGAGTAAAAACCATTTATAAATGAGTTGATGAGTTATCTTTATATTATATTTATAATGAATTTATCTAATTAGAGAAAAATCTATTGTAAATATAAGTAATGGCAGAAATAGATGAACCAAAACTAATTTTAGAGTTAGGTCAAGTTATACAAATAGAGGCACCTACAGATCCAACATTACACGAAAATATATACCTAATAAACTATTTAGATAACAATTTAATGAAATTAATAAATAATAATGATTTAAGTGAAAAGGTCTTACGGATAAATAACGGCGAACTAACTAATAAGTCTATAAGTAAAATAAATATATTAGCAACTCAAGAAGAAAAGGGTTATGCACGCCAAAATGGTCTAATACCAGGTAAATATATTACTATTGAATTTGCAGGAGACGTTCCAGCTATATTTAATGGTCAGATTACAGATTTAGAACAAGATATGATTGAATTAACTATTTATGAAAGTGGAGAAAAAATATATATCGATTTTGAAGGTAAAGGAATTCCATTAGAATTACCTATTAGCGATATAAGAAATTTTTCACCTCCTGAAAAGAAAATAAGTCCAGAAGAAGATGAAGATATTACAGAAATAGATACTCCCGAAGATGATATAATTGATGAAGATGAAGAAGAATTGGAATTAATTGTAGATACAGAACAATTAAAAGAAAATGTGCGAGAAATTTATATTAATTTAGATGAATTAACATTAGAAGATGAAGACTTAGGAGAAATTGAAGAATTAGAAATAGTAGATGAAGCACAAAGAAGATTTGGAATTAATAATCAAGCAGATGATTTATTGGATGAACTACTATCAGATATTCCAAGTGATAAAAGAAGTGAAAGAATTTTGAATAATATTCATATATCAATTGAAAGATTTAAACAATTAAGAAGAAAGTTTTCTAATTTTGACGAATCAGGTAATGCTGAAGGAATTAAATCAAAAGGATTTGCATATAAACCATTAGTTGAAAAAATGCATAAATTAAATACTCAATTGTATTGGTTATTACCTATAGTAAGAAATAAACATAAAATATATAACTTTGCTGATGGTGATAACGAAATAGATGATATTGAAGATAGACAACTAGGTTTTGTTTTAACTGAGCAAAATGAAATCATAGACGAATATATAAATAATAATATTCCTGATGAAAGAAATAAATATAAATATTTAATTCAAAATTTAAATCCATATTACACTCCATTTTTACAACCTGATAATGTAGAAAATATTATAAGCCAGCAAGATGTTTTAAATAATATAGAAGTTGTAATTGACAACTTAGGAAATCTTTATTGTAACATGGTTAGAGGTAATGCCGAAAGAGGAAAAGGAGAACCTAGTTATAGTTTAAAAAATCAACGTTTTGTTATTGACAGATATAATCTGGGAACCAAAAAATTATCAAATAATGATCCCAAAAATAAAAAAAGTAAAAATTTTTTAGAACAAATAACAAATAATGATACTGCTAGTATTGTAGGAATTCTTTCACTGACTAATCCATTTATTCAATATAGTAGAATTAATCTTCCCAAAACATCTATATTTATGAAAGTTAATTTACATAGATTCAATTTTATGTATCATAAAATTCTTTTGCAAAATTTAGAATTGGAGAGAAAAATAATTAGTGAAGAAAATTTAAAAGATAAAAATTTTAATGCAGAATTTAATACCAAAACATTTAACACATTTACATTCAAAGAAACAAAGATGTTAATAGATCGTAATAATAATGAAATTTATAAAGATTTTCTTGAAAAAATAATTCCTCAAACTCGTATTTTATTTGAAACAGTAAAAAAATACATAAAAAATGGAACATCCTATATTAAAATAATTGAATATTTAGAACCATTTTTAGTATATGATGACGATATTACTTTTAAACAATATGAAACCATCATAGAATTTATAGAAAAAGAAATTAACAAACATAGATTAATATTAAGGAAAAAAATTAGTGAATTTAAAGTATTTACAAGTGGAATTGATAACTGGTTCATTCCGAATCTTTATGAAGGTATGATAAAAAAGAAAGGCAATAGAGGATTAATTTTTGATTCAAGTAAATATAATATTAATGATAATGTAGATGGTTTTGACGCATATCAAAACATGATGAAATTTGATTGTTTTAGAACTTTTAATACAGCTTTAGCATTAAATCAAATGACTTTAGTTCAACCTATAGATATCGAAGAAAAAATTAATGATTTATTGGAAAACAAAGAAGAAAATAAAGATGAAGAACAAAAAGATGACCCATGTTCTACCCTTACATTAGCTAAAAAATATATAGATTTTGATGATTTAAGTGCTGATAATGAATCACAGATTTATTATGATAAAAAATATGATGACACCCCATATGATATTGGTGAAGATTGGAAAAAAACAAATATGGTTGCTGCCGAAGATAATGAAAGTGCTGTTAGATTTCTATCAGAATTCTTACAGCAAAATAATGGTATAAAAAAAGAAAAAGCAGATATAGATGCTGAAGCTATGATATATGGTGTAAAACGTGTAAGAGATGGTGACTATGCTATACTTGAGGTTGAAAATGGAGATGTAAAATACTATGTTAGACAAGGAGAAAAATGGAGATTAGATAAACTATTAACTGGAAAAAATCCGGATGAAATAACTTTTTGTAACTATAAACCTGCTTGTTTTAAAGTAAAAGAAGAATGTAAATCTGTAGATAATGCTAGAGACACTATCGAAAAAAATCTAATGGATGAAATAACCAAACGTTTTAGTGAAGAATTAAATGAAAATATTCAACAATTAAAGTCACGTTTGGAAAAAGAATTTACATATAGAGTAGAAAACTTACCTAATCTTAAATTTTTACTAACTAAAAAGTTACTTAAAAAAGATAGTGAAATGTTAAAAATTGCTTCTACATTAGATGCTGGTGATGAAAGAATCAAATCACCATATGAAGAATTAAGAGACCAAATATTAGTTGAAACAGACTTAGTAGTCAAATATAATAATATATCTAAATTTGTAGAATTATACTGTAGAGATGCTATTGGTGAAGAAAGTAAATTTTGGTATTATTGTAATGAAACTAATACACCTTTATTACCAACTTTTTATATTTCATTAGCAGAAGGGTTTAGATTAAATAACTATAAAAATGCACTAGATTTAATTAAAAAAAATAGAGGAAAATTATCTGACGATGGTGATAAAGTTATTGATCAACATAGTGGATATGTTATTGATGTAATTGAATTTGATACAGACGAAGGATATGATAAGACTAGTGGATTTAAAATAAAAACCAGAGAAGTAATGGAAGTTTCAACATCAGATAAATTAAAAAGTGTTAAAGATATTTCATTTATAGCAAAAACGGATGAAGCAAAAAAATTAAAACAAAATGTTATTGCATTAAGTAAAAAAATGGACGTAAATATGGAAGAAAATATTTATTTTGTAAATAAAATAGTTAGTGAATTAATGAATAAAAAAAGTATAGTTATGAGTGAACAAAAGTATAAGAAAAAAGAGAAAGATATGAAAGCAAAGGGTAAAAAAATTATTACTTATGAAAGATATAAGGATCAAAAATATTTATTAGTATTTTTAGGTGCATATGCCTTAACTCTTCAAACTTCTATTCCAGATATATCTTCTAAAAAAACATATGAAAATTGTATTCGTTCTTTTAATGGATTCCCTTTACAGGAAAATAATGATCTTTCATTTTTAATTTATGTAATTTGTGTTACCAGTTTCTTAGCAAAACAAAAATCTAGACCCTGGAAATATTTAAAATTAGGTAATAAAAAAAATAGAAAAGAAAAAACAAATGATTATGCTGTAAAATTAAAAGATTTTGTAACTGACCATATTTTAACTTTAAATTATGTTAAAGATAGAATAGCTAATAAACGACTTTATAATAAAACTAGTAAAACATCATTAGCTATTTCAAATGATTTTGACGTGCAGCGTTGGTCTACATTTTTACCACCACTTCATAATTTTACAGTAAGTAGAATAGATAATATAGGTGTTGAATTTGAAAGACTATTAAAACAAGCAATTATTAATGATGATTCTCGTTCTCATTTTGGATATTTAGCTGCTCTTTATGGAAAAATATCTAGTCACTCTTTTGCAATTATAGAATCTGTTCAACGAGCAGTTAATAAAGAACCACTCATTTTGGAAACGATGGATGGAATTCCTTTTTTAGAAAATGCGTGTTGTAATGAAGGAGGAGCTAATACTAAAAACTACTTTATTGAAAAGGAAAGTTCTATTAGAACTAATAATAGCAAATTATTTGACTTAGAAAAATTATACACAAAATATAATAATTTACAAAAATCAGTCAAATATTCAATTCCATTAAACACAAAAATAGTTTTTCCACAAATACAAAAAGAATTTTCAGAAACAACTATTTATCTTGCTTTTATAAAATTATGCAAATTTAATAGTGGAATCGTTTTAAATGAGCAATTAAAAGATATTTGCTTAGATAATAATGCTAACTTCAAAAATGTAGACCCATTAGATAGAAAAATAGAAAAATTGAAAATTGCTGGTTTGAATTATGACCTTAATTCCTTTAACTCTTTACTAAATTATGTAAATAGAGAAAATATATTAGATTACAACATAGACCCTCCTGTTTTAACTGAAAAATTAAGACTAGAAAAAGCTGTTGAAAGATTAGACAAAGAAAATATATTTTTGTGTGGTGAAAATATTATAGAAAATTTTAAAAAGATTCTTGATAGATATGATATAGCAATAAATGGAAAAGATGACGTAATTACAGAAGAATTTGTTCAATATATTAAAACTATAAATAATAGATTAGCAAATCAATTGAAGGAAAAAATAGAAGAGTCTGGTAAATTAAAACCAAAGTCATTATTAGACTTTTTATTTTTATATTCATCTAGTAAAGAAGGTGATAAAACAACTAAAACTCGTAAAAGTCGTTTTATATTAAATTGGGAATTAAATGGAGATGAAATATTTATGAGTCAGAAGGACCAAACAGGATTTTATAAATTTAGATACATGAAACAAATGATCATAAATATATGTAAAATTTTTCCAGCAATAATTCTTAAAAAGGATCAACTTAAGAAAATTAATAAAAGAATCGTTCCAAAACACTGGAAACTTAAATCAAACCGTATTAGAGGACAAATATATAAATTAATGACTGAAGAATATACTGATTTTGCTTCATTTTATGAAAATAACGTAATATCACCTGTTCTAGAATATGTTTATCAAAATAGTGATGATTTAATTAGTCTTATGAATAATATACCATTTTATGCTAATATAGATGAAGAAACTGGTAGTATTTTTGATGGTGAAATGCTTTCTCATTTATCTTATTACTTTTTATTATGTGCTTTAAGTCTTTATATAGGAGCTACAGATAGTGATTTACAAGTATTGGAAGATAAAGAAATAGATGATTATGATACTGTAAATGATGATGATCCAGAATTAGCTGTTATTGAAGGCAGAAGAGAAAATATGTTGGATGAAGTATGTAATTTATTAACTGTATATGCTAAAAATTTTAGAAAATATAAAAATATTTTATCACGAACTAAGCATTATATTAATAAAGAAGTATTAAAATCAAAAGAAAAAGAAAAGGCTGGAATTACAAAACGATTGGGTGATTTGACTGTTGAACAGCGTGAAGTAGAAACTATTCATAAGAATCAATCATTAGGAGTATGGAGCGTTGGTCTAACAAGAGCTATTTATGAATATGATGATGATCAATTTGATAAAGAATTTATAGCTAGAGAACAAAGAGAAACATTAGAAAGAAAAGCTGGTATGGATGCATCTGAGCAAATGGTTCATTTAGAAGAACAATCTATTCAAAGTAGAATAGATGCTGAATTAAATGATTTAAGTATTATCCCTGAAGAAGATGATGACAGTAGAGATGCTATAGATTATATGTGATTTATGAAACTTTTATATAAATTAAAACCTAATATATATATAAGTTAATGTATAGACAGTATATCCGTAGAAATATTACATCAGTATCTATTATTTTATTTGTTGCTTTATTTACTATTATTCAATATTTAGAACCAGCATTTTTATATGAAAAAGATGGGTCTTTAAGAAAATTTGGTTTAGGTAGTTCTAAGAAAACTGTTATACCAATATGGCTAGTAACTTTTATAATAGCAATTTTTTCCTATTTATTTGTATTATACTATTTATCATACCCAAAAATGAGTTATTAATTACTATTTATCAATTAATTAATAACTTAATATCCTAGAGCAAAACTTGGTTCTTTCTTTTCCTTTTTAGGATTCTCTAATTGATTTTCTACATATGCTCCCAATTCATCTGCACTTCTATTACATTTAATTGATTGTATATATGAATTTGATGTATTAATAACCAAATTACCAACTAGTGCATACCAAATAAACTCAGATATCATGTCTTTAATAACTACAAAGTTATATAATCCTGGTAAATGTTCTCTATAGTTAGAAGTTAATATTGATGGGCTATTACCTCCTTTTTGTTTTCTTCTACCTCCAGCTTGATTTCTCTCACTAAATCTTTCTTGAGATTGAGGTGTCGTTTTTGCTACTGGTAGAGCTTCTACACCTCCATTCTTACCATTCATTCTTGCTATAAACAAATCAAAATTTTCTGGAGTAATTTCATTTATCATAGTTGATGGATCTTTATAAACCATCTGTAATAGTTTATTTTGATTATTATCTTGCTTTAATATTTTAAAAAAACTATTATTAACTCCAGCTATCCATACAAATAAATATCCTAATGTATTTGAAAAAGGTGCTTTCCATCCAGGCATTATCATTAAAATTAAAATTAAAGCACCAAATATAAAAAGATTGGGAATGGCAGTATAATTAATTGATGCTACCAATTGAGGAGTTCCACCACATTTATCCTTAGCATTTTGATAATTTACATATAGTTGAATGAAAAGTATTATTGCTAAATAAACAATAGTTATTACTAGAGAAAATATACTTTGATTTCTTGATGAATAACTTTTAGCCATATAAAACTTTAAAACGAATGCTAGTGCTGTTACAAATGTAAAATATGTCATAGACGTTGCGACAGTTATTTGTGCCATTTATAGATAATAGGTATAATATTTTTTGATATTTTAGTTGTATAAATTAAATGGCTTCAAGACCTATTTTAACAGAACCAGGAGTAAAATATTTTTTAGGAGAAACGTTGAAAAACTGTAAAAAAAATAAAGATGTTTTCAACGTTCAATTATTTAATTTAGCATTATTTATTGGATTCTTAACTATTGTTACTGCTTTATTGGTTTATAAATATAAAACAAAACCAGGACAAGAAGAAATGGAAAAAAAAACACGTCTTAAAAGAGATTATTTTATCAATAAAGTTAGAAAACTACAAGCAGATAAAGCTCGCATATATAATAAAAGCATAACCAATTTACCTAAATTTGAAAGTCCATTTGAATTATTACATAAAAAATTTTATAAAATATAAATATAAATGAGTGATAATGAAACCCCATGGATTAGTATGGATGGAACTATAAATGAAAATTCTCATGAAAGTAAAAGTAAAAGTGAAGAGAAAACTTCTGAATTAGGTAGCGTAGAAATAGATAAATTAAAAAGTCTTGCTCTTACTCCATCTACTAGTTTAGATGATAGTCCAGATAGTTTAGATAATACATCTAGACCTTCTGTGGAAACCAAATTTTATGATAAATTAGAAGAATATTACAGTTTAAAAGAAGAATATGACCAACAATTGAGAGATGCTCATACCTTGTGGAATAACGCAAAACCACCTATGTCTTTAGAAAAAAAAAAAGAAAATTATCAAAATTTTATGATGAACAGAAAATGTATTAATTGTAATAATGGACCAGGAGGAACTATTTTTTCACAAGTAGGATTAGGACAAACTAGAAAACTCATAGCTGTGTGTGGGTGTGAGGAAAAATGTAATTTAAATATTGAAATTTATATGGGAGAAAGTGCATATCTACCTGATTATATTGATTATTATAAAGAACGTGTAGAAGAATTAAAAAAAGAATTAACTGAATATAAATTAGATTTACTATTTAATTTGCGTGATGAAGAAGTGGTATTAACAGAATTTAGAACCATTAAAGACCAACTAACAGAAAATTTAGATCAATTACTTACTTATAAAAAAGCATTTGATAGAAAAAATGAAAATGTTGAAATAGAACTTCTAAAAAATGCAAAAACATTAGAAATATTCAATAAATTCGATCATGAAGTAAAACCTGATGAAGATGGAAATTATACAGTTAATAGAAAAAAATATATAGAGATTATGAATAAACATTTAAATAATTTAATTAGTGATTTTAAAAGAAAGACAAAAGATTACACAAAAGAGCCCTCTAAAAATAAATTAAAAGAAAACTTTGATTTTTTAGTAGATGAAGTTCAAAAAGTTCAAGATGCTATTCGTGAGGAGAAATATCACATAATTTATATGGATACAATAGAAAATAATGCTAAAAAAGGTTTCAAAAAGCAAAAAATAATGAATACTTATGTATTTAATCCAAGTAAATATAATTTAAGTAATGAAATTCTTACACAGGGAAATAAAATTACAGAATTCGAACGTTAAAAAAAATAGAGAGATATATGTATATGAAATTCATAAATTTTCCCATATTTTTAGTTAGTTTAGCTATTGGTATATTTGTTGTATATATTTCTATGCCTCCTACACAGGTTATATATGTATACCCAACCCCAGATAATGAGGATAAAGTAACCTATAAAGATAGAGCTGATAATTGTTTTCATTTTAAATCAATTGAAATTGAATGTCCTCAAGATAAAAGTAAAATACGCTCTTATGGAGTTCAATAAATAATATTTAAATACTATATATGAATCTAAAACGTTTGATATATAGTGATGTGGGAAGAATTGTAATCAGTATAATATTAGGATTGGGATTAGCTACATTATTTAGAAGAGTATGTAAAGAAAGAAATTGTTTAGTATTTCAAGCTCCTCAATTGAATAAAATAAAAGGTCAAATATTTAAATTTAAAGATAAATGTTACAAATTTGAAGAAGAAATAGAAAATTGTGATCAAAATAAAAAAACAGTTGAATTTGCGTAATAATACCTAATATACCAATATTAAGTATTATTATATATGGCTACAGCAATATCTTCTTTACCAAATGAAGTTAGTAAAAATGAGGTAGTTAGCTTAGTTGAAAAAAATACTGAAGCTGCTGTTAATATGAAAATTGCTAACCCACCTAAACAAGAACCTATCATGGCACCTAATGCACCTACTGAATTAAGCCAACAATCTATTCAACAAATTGTAGCTGGATTACAACAAGCACAAGGTTCTACTGGTTTACCAAGTAGAGATTTACCAACTAATAACGCTCATATTACACAAGATGAACAAATACAGCCAAATTATGTTCCAAAACCAGAAAATACAAATTATATTGAAAATGACCAGGAATTTGAGTCACTAATACAACAAAGTAAAAACAAAAAAGTTGAACAAGATAGATTAGATGTATTATATGATGAATTACAAACACCTATTATTGTTATGATTTTATTTTTCTTTTCTCAATTGCCTATATTTCAAAAAACTCTAGCTAAAAATTTACCATCTTTATTTACAAGAGATGGTAATCCTAGTTTTTCAGGATATTTATTTAAAACGGTAGTCTTCGGTATTGTATTTTATGGAATTACTAAGCTTACTAAGCAAATAAGTGAAATATAATTTATTAATAATAAAATATATTTACATTTCTTTTTTCTCTAAAATAAAATTTTTGAAGTCTTCTAACATTTCATTAGTAAATGGTGGCGTTTTTTCTGGTTTATAAATAACTTCCTTTGGTGCGTCTGCTATCATTAAAGGCTTTTTTTGAATTTCATGTAACTTTTCTTCCATTTTTGTATCTCCTTTTGGAATTACTTCTTCTTTTTCTGGAGCAGAAGGAACTATTTTTGATTCTTCACTACAAGATAAATTAGCTTTATTTTCTTTATAACATTCATTCATATTTCTAAATTTCTTAGCATCTCCTCCCTTATCTGGATGAAGTTTTCTTGAAGCTTTCATCCATGACTTTCTATCACAAACTTCTTCATCTTCTAATATTTTTTTACAGTCTCTTCCTCCTCGTTTTTTACGAGTTTTGGACTTCTTCTTTTTTTTGCGTTTGTTTTTTGTTTTCTTTCCACCTTTCATTTTCTTTCTACGTCTTGTTTTTTTTCTACGCTTACGTGTTTTCTTTTTGCGTCTTCCACCTCCCTGTTCTTGCATTTCAAAATCGTCACCTTCATCACCATCATG
>CESP01078481.1_pt1 | contig 13958 bp, 11 predicted proteins | sample 531211 | NCBI WGS metagenome assembly CESP01 (sample SAMEA2622074, study PRJEB7988) | marine metagenome | biome: marine biome (ENVO:00000447); feature: surface water layer (ENVO:00002042); material: "saline water (ENVO:00002010), including plankton (ENVO:xxxxxxxx)" | depth 5 m | reverse complement strand
TTTTTATTTCCCAAAGATTTGCCATGAAATCCTGCTTTTTAAAATACGCTTTGGTATGGATGTCCGTATTCGTAAGTTTGCATTGTTATTCATTCGGGCAAGACCAGAGAATTCCAGCACCTTCTCTTCCCGGATATTCTGGTTTTCATTCTAATCTTGGGATTCAGGAGATTGTTGAAGTGGGGGTTCCTCTGTCGGAAAAGCGTAAGGTTTCTTCCCCTGTTTCGAAAGCATTAAGCAATCAAGTTAAGGAAGCCTTGAACCCCCGGGTCGCTCAACCAAGACCCCCCGAATCATCCCCAGTACCCTTCTACCACCGATTCTAAAGATGCAATATCTATTACTCCCCAACTGGGTCTACGCGCTTACCGCACTTCCAATGTTATGCGGACAGAAAAAGGTACGAAAAAAGGGTCGGGTGTTTTTGAGTCAAATATTGGAGTGGGGATTTCTACTGAAGCCAAGAAAGTGATTTCATATGTCACCTTAATTCCAAGACTGGATCTGATGGTACAATGGGCAAATTATGGGGAGCAATCGGATTTACTGGATTATCGATTCGGATTGGTGAAAGGGGGACTGGCTCTTGGTTTTCCCAATGATTGGAGTGCGGGGATTACTTTAGACTACAATGTCCTGCATAACCAGAAAACGGGTGACAAAAATTTCGACGCATGGTCACCGGCAATATCCCTGCAAAAGCTACATTCTATTTCGGAAACTTCCCTTATTATTGCAGACTTGATGGTGCGTCAGTCTTCAACAGAACAGACGGTAACCTTTCCAGCTGCGGGCATTTTTGCGGATAGTGGAGACAACCGGCAGTATACCGCATCTCTTACTTATGTTAAGGCCTTTGGAATTGATGGAAAATTTACCTTCATGCCGAGAATGGCTTACACTCATACCCAATACTTGAAAAGTCCAAGTAAAGGACGGGATGATCGCCTTTTCTCCATTGGGGCAAGTTTGATGTATCAGTGGACGGAATGGTTGAGTGCCCAGACTTTTTTGACCAATGCATCGATGTCCTCGGATATCACCCCGAGCTTTAGTGCCACGGATTTTGGGCTTTCCCTAAGCACCAGCCACCGTTTTTAAGTTTCTTTCCAGAGGTCGGGGTTCAATCCTTTGAACTTCCCCACCAGTCTTTATTGGGTTTGTATTCAGGTTCCAGAAACTTGGCGTGTTGTTTTTCAAGCCCTTCTTTTTTTGTGCTTCTGATGTTTTCCCACCGTTGCATGCGTTTTTCTGGTTCAAATTCTGGGTCGGGAGTGGGAAGAGTCGCCTTGGTTTTTTGAAGCCAATGTTCCAATCTTCGTCTCATATTTTGGGCACGCTTTGCTTCTGATTCAATGAGATCATTCTTCTCTCCAATATCTTTGTTTAAGTCATATAATTCATCTCTACCATCTTCGTGATAATGAATCAGTTTCCATTTACCCTCCATAATAATGGAACTGGGTTCACCCCCTTGGTTTCCATAATGGGGATAGTGCCAGTAAAGCGGACGCTTCTGAATATCTTCTCCTTTGAGTAGGGGCACTAAACTAACTCCATCCACTTTTTGTTTTTTGGGAACTTCAATGCCGCAAAGCTCGAGTAAGGTGGGGTACCAGTCAATGCCGTTGACCGGAGTGGCACATTTGGATCCCGCTTTTGCAATGCCCGGTGCCTTAATGTAAAAAGGTTCGCGGATGCCACCCTCCCATTGCCTTCCCTTTCCGCCTCGCAGTGGCAAATTGGAAGTGGCATAGGCATCTCCAGATGAGACGCCTCCATTGTCAGATGTGAAACAAATGATAGTGTTTTTGTTCAGCCCGTGCTCATCAAGCTTGTCCAGTACGATTCCAATTGAATGATCGAGCTGTTCAATCATCCCGGCATAGATCGGACAGTCCTGAACCTGCCTGACATTTAGTCGCCGATCGAAAAGAAAACGTTCCTTGGCCAACCCGATTTTTTCGGCCTTGTCGCGGTATTTCTTCCAAAGTGCCTCGGTAGTCTGGATTGGTCCGTGGACGGTGTAAAAGGATAAATAGGCGAGGAAGGGTTGATTTTTATTGGCTTCGATAAAGTCGGCGGTTTCCTGCCCAAGTCGCCGGGTGAGAGATTCTCCGATGGGACCAGAGCTAAGATTGGGGTTTTGCCAAGGGGAGAAAAAGCCTCCTCTTGGACTGCCCACATCCCAGCCTCCCTTATTTAGATCAAACCCATGATCGGTCGGCCATGAGCCTTTGGAACCAAGGTGCCATTTTCCGGCAAAAAAGGTGGTATACCCGGCATTTTTCATTGCCTCCGCTAGTGTGATCTCGGAGTCTCGTAGATTACGTTCATATTCCGCCGGAAGCAAGCTGTCATGCCTTCCGCGCTTCCTCCATGCCTCTCCGGAGGCATCCCCTATCCAGGTGGTGATTCCATGATTGGGGGGGTATTTACCGGTAAGAATACTGGCTCGGGAGGGACTGCAAACCTGACAGGTTGCATAGCCTCGGGTGAATTTCATTCCCTCGTGGGCAATCCGGTCGATGTGGGGACTCTCGTAAAAAGCCGAGCCCTCATTGCTAAGATCCCTGGCTCCCATATCATCCACGAGGATGAAGACGACATTAGGCCTCTTGGCTTCCACGCAAAAGAAGCCAAGCATGAGGAGAAAGGCAGCGGGGAGGAAAAAAGTGTCGAATTTCATTATGTAAATCTCAGAAAACTCTGATCACGAATGCAACCGAAAATGGAGGTTTTTTTCACTTTGGCGGGGGGAAGTACGAGAACGGTTGGGGCTGGTGCCCCTACCTTACAAGTCAGTAGATCGCAGGGTCGGACATTTGTGTTCTTTCTTCGTACTAAATGGGTCCAAAATGTGTCCTGCTTCATGGCTTGAATAGAGGCGCTTAGCCGAGGCAGGAGAGGGCAGCATTGAAGAGTTTGCTTGGGCGCATGGATGCAGTGGCCTTCTCCTCGTCGGGTAGGAAGTAACCACCGAGTTCAATCGGAGAGCCCTGGGCGGTATTGAGTTCGTGGACGATTTCGTCCTCTTGGGCACGCAGGGTACGGGCAAGCGGGGAGAATTGATCATGCAGTCCGGAATCGCTCTCCTGCTCGGCGAGGGCTTCGGCCCAGAAAAGGGATAAGTAGAAATGACTCCCCCGGTTGTCTAATTCGTTCACTTTACGGGAAGGGGACTTATTCTCTCTCAGGAAAGTACCAATAGCTTGGTTTAAGGTATCCGCGAGAACTTGAGCCTTGGCGTTGTCCGTCTTATTGGCAAGGTCTTCCAACGAAACCGCAATGGCGAGAAATTCTCCAAGTGAGTCCCAGCGAAGGTGTCCTTCTTCCAAGAATTGATGAACATGTTTAGGAGCAGATCCACCCGCTCCGGTTTCAAAAAGACCTCCTCCTGCAAGTAAGGGTACAATCGAGAGCATCTTGGCACTGGTTCCCAATTCAAGAATGGGGAATAGATCGGTGAGATAATCCCGCAGGACATTTCCAGTTGCTGAGATGGTATCGAGTCCATTCTTACAGCGCTGGCAGGTTACGGTTGTAGCCTCAATGGGAGGAAGGATGCTGATATCCAACCCTTCTGTCTCCAAGGTTGTTAGTTTCGCATTTACATATTTGATCAGGTTTGCATCGTGGGCACGGTTTTCATCAAGCCAGAAAATGACCGGAGTTTCGCTTAACCTTGATCGGTTTACCGCGAGCTTGACCCAATCGATGATCGAAATCTTTTTGGTTTGGCACATGCGCCAGATATCGCCCTGGTCCACATCGTGACTGAGCAGAATCGAGCCATTCGAATCGACGACTTGAACGGTTCCCTTGGATTCAATTTCAAAAGTTTTATCATGCGATCCATATTCTTCCGCTTTTTTTGCCATCAGACCCACATTGGCAACATTACCCATAGTGGTAACGTCAAAGGCTCCGTTCGTTTTGCAGAAGTCTATGGTGGCTTGATAAACGCCAGCATAATTCCGGTCAGGAATTACAGCTTTGGTATCTTGGGGATTGCCATCTGGGCCCCACATCTGGCCAGAGTTGCGAATCATTGCGGGCATGGAAGCGTCTATAATTACATCGCTAGGAACATGTAAGTTGGTAATTCCCTTATCAGAATTGACCATCGCCATTGGTGGCCTGCTGCTCAAGACCAGCTTGAGTGTAGCTTGAATGGATACTTTTTGTTCAGCGGATAGTCCTTCTAGGGTGTCGTAAAAGGCAGAAAGTCCATTATTAGGGTTAAAGCCGGCAGACTTTAGGGTTTCCCCGTGTTGATCCATGACCTCGCCCAGATAAGAATCCACGCAATGTCCAAAGATAATTGGATCCGAAACCTTCATCATGGTTGCTTTCATGTGCAAGGAAAATAAGACCTCTTGTTCGACCGAATTTTGAATTTGTTCGGATAGAAATGAACGTAATGCTTCCCGATTCATGGCAGATGCGTCGATGACTTCACCGTCGAGTAGGAAGATATTCTCCTTAAGTCTTTTAGCTTGTCCGGATGCATCAATGAATTCGATGTTGACTTTGCAGGCATGGGGCACGATCACCGATTTTTCACTGCCATAAAAATCTCCCTTTTGCATATGGGCTACATGAGATTTAGAATCTTTCTTCCAAGAACCCATTGAGTGCGGATTATTTTGAGCATACTCCTTGACTGGTTTGGCCACGCGACGATCGGAGTTTCCTTCTCTTAAAACTGGATTTACTGCCGATCCTAGAACCTTGGCGTAGGTAGCTTTAATGATTTGCTCTTTCTCGGTTTTGGGTTCGGCGGGGAAATCCGGAATGGCAAAGCCCTTGGATTGAAGCTCCTTGATTGCATCCTGAAGTTGGGGAATAGATGCACTGATATTGGGCAGCTTTACAATATTGGCTTCAGGTTTAGTTGCCAGCTCTCCAAGTTCTGCCAATGCATCGGGAACTTTTTGATCAGAAGAGAGTACTTCGGGGAAATGGGAAAGAATTCGCGCTGCCAGGGAAATATCCATCAGCTCATATTTAATTCCTGAACTTTTAGTGAATGCTCGTAAGATCGGAAGTAATGAGTGGGTGGCAAGAGCAGGTGCCTCGTCAGTTTTGGTATAGGCTATGGTAGAAAACGTATTCATAAATCAAAGTAAAATGAAAAAATCGACCCAAACCACTAGTTACAGAATCTCTTTCCTGCAACCCTAGTTTAGTTTCAATCCTGCATCGAAGCTAGACCAAAAGATTCTTCGCTGATGAATTTATGGTTTAAGGTCTAGGGAAGAGGTTTGAGGCATTTGAGGAAAATTCCTGCTTGCCTTTTTTTTTCTCGAATTCTGAATTCGAGCAAGATGATACTCGAAACCCTTGCCGATTCTTCCACCTCCTCAGCTGGACCATGGTGGATTCTTTTTATTTCCATCGCCTGGGTAGTCTTCTCCATTGCCAAATTTAAAATGCATCCATTTTTAGCGATGATGATTGGAGCCGTACTCGTTGGCTTACTTTCCGGTCCATTACCCGAGCCTACGATAGAGAATAAGGGACTTTTCCATTCCCGGGTCGATTTAGAAGAAACGAGTTCTGGACCCTCAGACCTTACCTTAGCGGTAAAATGGAGTTTATACGGGTTTGGTAATACTGCAGGTGGAATCGCCCTCGTTATCGCTTTTGCCTCGATTGTGGGAACATGCATGATGAAAAGCGGTGCCGCCGAACGAGTGGTTCGTCACTTACTCTCGGTTTTTGGGGAAAAAAGGGCAGGGATTGTGCTTCTTCTAAGCGGCTTTATTTTATCCATTCCAGTTTTTTTTGATACGGTCTTCTTTTTATTGATTCCACTTGCTCGTGCGATGTCATTTCGGGCAGGTGGGAGATATTTATATTTTGTAATGGCCATGGCCGGAGCCGGTGCGATCACCCACTCGATGGTGCCACCAACCCCCGGGCCATTAGCGATTGCTGAAATTCTTTCCATCGATATCGGAATTGCATTACCCGTGGGTTTATTGGCAAGTATTCCACTGGCTCTAGTCGTCTTGTGGGTTTCTGGTTGGTTTGACCAAAAGTATAAGGTTCCCATGAGACCGGTTGCAGGCGTTGGGAAAGAAGATCTACAAAGTGTTCTTGATAAAGACTTGAAAGACTTGCCCCCCCTTGTTCAGTCCTATCTTCCAGTCCTGCTGCCGGTCTTTTTGATCTCTGCGGTTTCCTTGGTCAAGGTTTTGGACTTTCCAGAAAGAATCCAAGGCAATGAGTTATTTCAAATCCTTTCCTTTTTGGGCGACCCGAATGTAGCGATGTCTTTGGCTGCGTTAGTATCGATTTTCCTCTTGGTAAACCAATGGAAAAGCAAAGAGCGTAGCAATGGCCCCAAGGTCGGAAAAATTCTGGAAGCTCCATTAATGACTGCTGGGTCTATTATTCTAATTACTGGAGCTGGTGGTGCCTATGGGGGTATGATTCGTTTAAGTGGAGTGGGTCAGTGCATCGCAGATTTTGCCAAAACCTTTGAGATTTCTTATATTTTGCTCGCTTGGGGGATTACAGCTTTGATTCGAATTGCCCAAGGGTCCGCAACCGTTGCAATGATGACTGGTGCCGGGTTGATGGCCTCAATCATTGGAGGTGGAAATAGTTTATCCTATCATCCATGCTATCTATTTTTGGCGATTGGATTTGGTTCCATTACCTTGTCATGGATGAATGATAGTGGTTTTTGGGTGGTTCAAAAGCTGAGCGGATTAAATGAAAAGGAAATGCTTAAGACTTGGTCTTTATTGTTAACCGTAATTTCGGTGTGCGGATTAATGATAAGCTTGTTAGGCTCAGTTTTAATACCACTGAGGTAAAATTTTAAAAGAACGGAAACCTTGTCCCTGAATATCGATAGCACACTGGAAGATGTTGCTTCTCATTTCTCAATTGGAGGAGAAATTGTATCCTGTGAAAAACATGGAAATGGGAATGTAAATGATACTTTTTTGGTCAGGTGCCAAAAGGAAGGAGAGCAAAACCTTTATACCATGCAGAAGATAAATCATCATGTCTTTAAGAACCCTGTTGTCCTAATGCGGAATTTTGAAAGGGTCACTTCCCATTTACTCCAAAAATCTCTGGAGCAAAACCATGGAGAAGAGGTACTAACTCTAATTCCATCCATAGATGGAAATTCATATTTCCAAGATGCGGAAGGTAACTTTTGGAGAATGACAAAATTCATTGAGGGAGGAAGGTCTTACGATGTACCCGAAAATGAAATGCACGCCTTTGAAGCGGCAAAAGCATTTGGTCGCTTTCAGTTGAATTTGAACGATTTGGGAGGATCAACTTTGGTGGAGACAATCCCTGACTTTCATAATACCAGAAAGCGATTTGATCGATTCAAAGAGGTTTATCGTCAAGATTCACTGAACCGAGTTTGCGAGGTTGAGGAACTGGTGGAATTTGCACTCAGTAGTGAAGCACTTGCAGACGCGATTCATCCCGATGATTTCCCTACTCGGGTGGTTCACAATGACACCAAGCTCAATAATGTCCTGCTCGATAAAACAACAGGTAAAGGAATCTGCGTGGTTGACCTGGATACGGTTATGCCAGGTTGTGCCCTGCATGATTTTGGCGATTTAGTGCGGACGGCGGCAAGTTCCGCTCAAGAAGATGAACCTGATGAGAAAAAAATGCGTTTTTTACCAAATCGATTTAATGCAATTGTAGATGGCTACATCTCGGGTACCGGGGAGATGTTAAATGAGGATGAAATCGAAGCCTTGCCTATTGCTCCCATTGTAATCGCCTACGAATTAGGAATTCGATTTCTAACCGATTATTTAGAGGGCGATGTTTATTTCAAAATAAAACATCATGATCATAATAAAGACCGGGTCAGGGCACAATTTGCATTGGTTCAATCAATGCAGAGATCTTTTGAGGAGATGAAGCGAATTGTACTCTCTAAAAAGTAAGAAAAGTTGTTTGTTTTAAATTCAGAAAAATGGATCGGAGACTTTTTAAAACCAAAGTCGAAGACTCGTACCCAAGGTCCAACCTCTAAATTGAGTATCACCCATAGATTTAAGCTCATCATGCTGAATGCCACTAACAAGTTTTAGGTTTTCACCACAAAGATAGTAATTAAGGCCAAGATAAATGCCCTGATGTTGATCTCCCCGGCCACTATTCAAATCAATACTTGTATCACGAGTGTCCGCAAGGGGGCCGTAGCGACTGTTTAGTTTGAGCCCCTCGGAAAGATTGGATTCTTGATATAAGTACCTACTTACCACTTTCATTTTTTGATCTTTTAACCAATACATTGGCATCAATACGAACCCCGCAAAAGACCCCTCACGATTTAGATTCGACTGCTCTCCGTTATCTCCCCAGGCGAGGGTACTATGAAGGGCCCAAGGTCCATTTTCGATACGATTTACGAAGGATAAAGCCCACTCATTTCCTCCTGCGAGGCGATCCTCTGAAACCAATCCTTCCTGTTGGTAGTAGGAAATCCAATATTCAAGACTATCAAAAGAGCTTCCTTGTGAATAGTCGCCTAACCAAGATCCATAGAAAACTTTACTATCTTCCCAGCCACCCAGATAATCATCATAAGTTCCGGAAAAGACTGCGGCGTCAAAAGTATGTTTCCCGGCAGTCCACTTGATCCAAGTTGCCAGCGGGTTTCCCTTTTCTTTATCGTAAAGCCATAATTTATTAGAAAAGGATGACCGTTCCAGGCAATGGATCATAGTAGAAGACCTTTGCCACTCGTCCGCCATTCTTCCCGTTCGCCTTCCATATCCAATCTCAAGGCTTTCCAAACCATCGATATTCCAAAATAGATCGGCATCAAAAGTTATATTCGCTGCTCGAAAAGTCTCATGTCCCCACTGTCGATAATCTCCAGGATACGCATTCCGGTCATTGGATACTTGACTGACCACTTTGAATTTCCAGTAGCTTGCTACTTTGCCTGAAATCCCAACCCAAACCCGTCTGAATTCTTCAAAAGAATCGTCCAAAGCTTGTCCAGAATTATCGGTTCCATCGATATGTCCGATTTGGTGCTGGTAGGAGAGAAAAAGCTTCGCGCTCTGGAGAGCTGGAGAGTTCTCGTTTGTGTAGAATTTTCCGAAATCCTTGAGATTCTGACAAAATTCATCGGACAACTGAGCTGATAAATTAAATGGAGAAAAGTGAAAGAAGACTGGGGAAAGAAAAAGAATCAGTTGGGATGGGCGGCTCATTTTTCATTTAATAATTGCCTGAGACCCTTGGGTCAATAAGCATGAAGTAATGAAAGCTAAAGAATATTTTCTCGACGGACTTTTCAGCCCCCATTCTGGGGACAAAGCAACCCTGCAAGCTCAAATTCACTGGACCTTGAGAATAACCGCGGCTTTGTGTTTTATTGGCCACGGTACTTGGGGATTGATTACTAAGTCAGGCTGGCTTCCTTTCTTTGCGTCTCAGGGGATTGAGCCAGAAGTAGCATGGATGATGCAACCATTAATCGGGGCATTTGATATTCTGATGGCGGTCATCCTTTTGCGCAAACCCAACAGGGCCATTTTAATCTGGATGTTTTTATGGGCTCTTTGGACCGCGATTTTGCGTCCTCTTGCTGGAAACCTCGAAAAAATACAAGTCGATGGTGAATGGATCGTACAATTAGCGACTGATTCAATGCGGGTGGCAAAGATGCAGACATGGGAGTTTTGGGAGCGGGCTGGAAATTGGGGGCCACCATTTATGCTCTTGGTGATGGGGGGTGCCTTTGCGATGACTCGAAAGGATTTGGTCGTGCCTTATCGGGAGCCTGAAATCAAAGATTCCACGATCGATACGCTCTTTTTTCTCTGTAAATCATGCCTTGCCCTGCTTTTGATCGGACATGGAGGGTTTGGGTTTGCGGTTGAAAAACAGATGTTAATCAACCATTGGCAGTCGATTGGTGTGGAAGCAGACATTGCTTTCATTACTCGGGTAGGTTATGGAGAATTTCTTCTGGGAATATTGATTTTTCTTGCTCCTATCCGTCCCCTGATCCTCTTGGCCTTACTATGGAAATTGTTTACCGAATTCCTTTATGTCCCAGCTGATACCGTTGCCGGTATGGGAATCATAAATATCTTCGAATGGATAGAACGCTGGGGAGATTACGGTATTCCCTTAGTTATGCTCTACATCCTTAGCTACCGTAAAAAAGTGGCAAGTTAATCGTTGCGGACTTTTTCTTTTTCGCTTTCTGCCTTGGCTTCAAGGCTGAGTACTTCTTGGGCTAAAATATTGCGGGCTTCTTCCGCCTCTTCCGTGCTTCCTTTGGCAAGTGCATCTTGTACACTCTTTTCCAAAAAGATTTTTCGTTCTGCAATCTTAGCTTTGAATTTCGATTCTATTTCCGAAATCTTCTCCTTTTGTTCTTCTGTAAGTGGTTCATCATCCCCTCCCATTCTCTCCATCGCCAATTCATATGAACTTTTCATAGGTACTAGTGTAGTGAATGAAAATTAAATTTCCTCAAGGTTTTTCTGCCATCTGCTTAGAAATCATTGGGTACGGTGAGCACAAAAGAAGCCTCTGGGATTTTCTCCGTTTCCCAAACCTTGTTCTTTTCTTTAGAGAATGAAAAGTGGTGGAGAGAAACGCGGAGAAAGCTTGGTTTGAAGTTAATCGGATTTGAATCTGATAACTTTTCGAGCACACAACTACGGTTCTCTCCCATGGCATGGAGCAGACTTCCAAACCATGAAGATCTATTGATGAAAGTTTGCATCAACTGATTATAATTTGAAATTGCTTGTTTTTGAATTTCTGGTGGAGCTTGTTGCAGAGCTTGGAATTCTTTCTGACCCAGGACATCAGCGAGGTTCGAAAAAAAGGAATTCTCCTTCCCTTCGACTTTCATCTGAAGAAACCGTCCATATAAAAAACGGGAAAATGGATGTCCGTTATAATTCTCGAAATTGAGTCCTTCAAACCAGATCTGCCAATCGATTCGAGGCATATGAGGACCAGTGAAGTACAGAGGTTGATTTTCTCTGCTTGGTTTCCATGCGAACTGGTAGGTTTGCCAAGTTTCCCCTTCCTTCCTTCCCTCGATGATGATTTCGGGTCGAGTGGTGGTCATCACCCTGAAGAGTCCATAGGAATTGAAAGATCGAAAGATTCTGACCTGCTCGTGTATGCGAAGAAGCCAATTGGGAAGTGCAAAACTGGATTTCTCTACGGGCTGATTCCCTCGGAAATCATTTACCAAATGCCCCAAGGTGGTGAAGGCGAATAAAAAAGAAGTCAAAGCAATCAAGCAAATCTTTGGATAAGATTTGCCACTGTGTAATTCTTTTTGCGGGGTGGTTAAGCGATTGGATAATCGATCTGGAAGCATTTGATCGTCTACTAGCGGGATACAGAGGCAAAGGGTCAAAAGGTTGAAAAATCCATAGTTTCCTGATGCCATAATAATTCCTTGAAGCAGAATTTGCCCAAATAAACCAACTCTTCTAATTTTGCCCGGTAAGAAGAGAAAGATTGGCAGGAGCAATTCCACAGCATACATCCAATAAAGTGAGATCCGATCAAACCATGAGGGTAGGGAATGAATCCACGGACTCCAGGAGTGCGGGATGGGTTGGGTCCAATAATGAAAATTGAGTGCGGTTAAGTCGCGCCAGGTATTGCTTCCATCTCCTGCAAAGTAAGTGAATTTTACAAGTCCTGATTCAAGCATTAATTTGGCAAGTAGTCCCACCAGTAAAAGCCTACCAAAGTTAGAAACCCTCAGGGGCTTTAATAAATGATGAAACCTAGTTATCGGTAAAAAGAAAAGGGAGAGAAGCAGGGTCTCGGTGAGTAAAATATCCCACTGGAAGCTCAAGAAAGGTTCACCGACAACCATCAGGGAAAGATAGCAAGTATAGCTGACGATCGCTGATGAAAATGGTAAGACACCTATGGTTAGGAAAATTGCTGAAATGCTACCAATGGCAAAAAGCAAGTGGTGATTAGCAAGCGGTTGAAACCATAAAAGAGTGGGGCGAAGGGACCATTTTTTTGCCGGGTTCTCTTCGGCCTTGGAAAGCTCTTCAATGAATTGAAGATCCTCCTTCCATGGTTTGAGTCCATCGTTTCCAATCAAGGCATCGGCCTGTGACCAATAGGAAAGAAAAGCGATTACGGAAACTAAGCCCAAGGCTCGTCCGAAGAGCCAATGTGCGAACTGGTATGTGGCCTTATTTTGAAAATGTCCCGCCAAAGATTTCCCAAAAACTTGGGGTGTATGTCTACCAAAGTTAAACATGCCTAAAGATTTACAAATCTTCAAGCCTTGGCAAGAATCGCTTAGGTTTTTTTCGAGTGAAGGGCCTCGACTTCTTTCATTAGCTGAGCGTAATAATCGGGATCGAGGGCAAAGGATTCAACCGCAACAGGTGACTTGGTCTCTTCCCGAATTGGTCGGATTAAGTGAAATGACTTACGACTATTTGGAGTGGAATAAGTTACCTCCGCTCCGTCTTTTAAGTTATTGGGTTCGAAAACTTGAATAAATTTCTTCAATATGTGTATTATAGTCCCAATTTCAATTTGGACAAGAAAGACCAAAAAAGCCCCTATCGAATTTACGATAAGGGCTTTTATTAGAAAAGTACCGGAACTTATTCCGATGCGTCACCTTCGTGAGAGTGGTCGCCTTCTTTGCAACACTCACCGTCAGCTCCGCAGCATTCGGCTTCACTAGCACCACCACCACAGGAGGCAAATAATCCGATGGAAAGTAATCCGAGGATGAAAAGCAAGTTTTTCATGATATTTAGCAATTTATTGTATAGTAATTATAGTTAATTGTGCCGTTTTACCGACAATCATTAGGTTTTCAGATCAAAAATTTAAGTCAAGTTGAAAGTCAGAGTATGAATGAGGGATTAGTTTTCCAAAATAAAGGTCTCAAGGGAGGGTAATCCAATGATTTGTTTCCCATTGGTAACAAAAATTTGTTCACCCTCTTCGGGCTTTATGGTTTTTAAACCGGTGAAGGAACCAAAGGCGGGAAAGATAATTCGGTTTTTACTAATTTGAAAACAAGAGGATCTTTCCCGGGTTCTTCCCCTGCCTCTGAGTGCATATCCGGGATGAACATGACCAGCAAAATAAGGCTTTGAAAAAGTGGCTACAGGATGATGTCGGCAATCCCAATGCGATAGGCTCCAAGGTTCGTGGTGGCATTCGATCCCAAGTTCCGGCCACGGGTCCCCGGAGCTCAGGTCATGGTTTCCTCGGATTAAATGAAGTTGCAGATGCCGAAATTCTTCCCGCCAAAGATAGAGAAGATTTCGTAGTACTTGGGTCTTTGATTGTCTAGCATGGATGAAATCTCCAAGGAAAATAATCCGTTCGGTACCAGTCTTTTCAACGATTATGGATAGCTTTTGGAGATCATCTTCCGTAGTTATTTCTGGTATGGGGATGCCTGCTTTTCGAAAAGCTGCTGCTTTTCCAAAGTGGGGGTCTGCAAGAAAAAGGGTATTTTCTTTTTCCCAAAAGATCGCTTTTTCTGGAAGTAATTGAAGGGTTTCACTTTGCCATAGTATTCTCATATAAAATTAGGCAAAACCCTCCAATTCCTTTGCCATCCTGCTAACTCGGTCACTCCAGGACTCGGTGCTTACTTGAGTCCTAAGTGACTCGGCCCATAAAGGAAATGCGAAAGGAGTTAGACGCTTGGGAAAGCGGAAAAGAATTTCCTGTTCTTGAATCTCGATGAGCTTATTTCGAATCCTCTGAATTTCCAATTGACGCTCGAGCACCTCTCTGCGGGATTGGGTAAGAAGGAGGTTTTCTGGATCATATTTTGCAAAAACATCAAAGAATAAGCCTCCTGATGCCTGAACCTGTCGAGCTGATTTTTGGGCTCCTGGATATCCCTGAAAGATCAAACCTGCAACTCTTGCGACTTCGCGGAATTGCCTCTTAGACATTTCGCT